>OLWE01000031.1_pt1 | contig 106268 bp, 86 predicted proteins | sample 1673591 | NCBI WGS metagenome assembly OLWE01 (sample SAMEA103958116, study PRJEB25191) | human gut metagenome | biome: human-associated habitat [ENVO:00009003]; feature: intestine environment [ENVO:2100002]; material: feces | place: Germany | collected 2013/2015 | reverse complement strand
AATTGTGACAATGTTTGTCAACACCGCAAATGCATAAATTTTCATCAGACAAAAAATATATTTTTGCGCCGGTGCAGCTTTAATGAAGCTTGCACTCGCTTATCTTAAACACCTACAAAAAAAGATATTGCACAGGTACGACGTGCAATATTATATACTGTGACCCGGAGCTTATGTTACGCATCCGCGAATACATTGAAATGCAAACAGCCTTGCTTGACCTGCTGTTGATCCATCAATCCGCAGGCAAATATGCAGCGGGCTACCGCCAGATGGAAAAGGCATACAAGGCGGGCAAGGTGCGTGCTATCGGCCTGTCAAACTTCAATAAAGCGCAGATCGAGGAACTTCTCTCCCTCTGTGAAGTGAAGCCCACCGTTTTGCAGACCGAGCTGCACCCCTATCATCAGGAACCGGAGATGAAAGCCTTCCTGAAGGAAAACGGTATCGTGCCGCAGGCGTGGTACACGTTGGAACATGGCGACAAGGCACTGCTTCAGGAGTCGCTGTTTGCTCAGCTTGGTGAGAAGTACGGCAAGTACGCGCCGCAGATCATTCTCCGCCGGAACATCCGGAGCAGCAGCATAGTTATTCCCGGTTCAAAGAACCCGGAGCATATCAAGGCCAACTTTGACCGGTTTGACTTTGCCCTGACGGATGCGGAAATGGTTCCGCTGGTGGATGAGCAGAAGTGAAAAACTTTTTTCGCCTGCCCCGATGCTTGGGTTGATATCGGCTATGCCGAAAAGTTACATAATTAAACACCGAAGCCAAACTAAGAAACAGCTTAACAGCAATAGGCCCGATACCCGATACAATAGTAATCGGCAAAAATAAGCCCGGAGCCGAAGCTGTGGAGCTATATTAACGGTACCGCAAAAGAAACGGACGCTACCCACGGTTGGAATAGAATCTCGCAATCAGTTAAACTTTTTTGTATGCAAAACAGTGCGGCTGTTGCCGGCGGCAGTAAAAACCTGTTTTGCCGCAGCGAGAAAGTTCTCGAAAAATCATTAATCCGACTTCATTAAAGAAGGATGTTGCGGCAAGAAGCACTTTATAGGTTTTAACTTTGCCGCGATTGAGATTCCAACATTCTGAGTGTTTCTCTATCCCGTCTGCCGTGATAATACTTTTCCAACACTTGACTGAAAACAGTCGAATCCTCTGCGACTGCTTCGAAAAGCGTCATGCATGAGCGCAGCTTCAAATTGTCCGGCGTTCCCATCACGGCGCGAGGATCATTTGTCTCCAACTCAAGTAATGCTTTGCTGATTTCCAGAAGTCGCGATTTTAATACCGGATGCAACAGGTAGGCTTTTGCCTCGCCAGGTCCGCGAATGCCGTAAAACACAGAATTGGAGCTCTTGCCGAGTCCATGCAATTGCGGAAAAATATACCATATCCAGTGGTGAACTTTTCTCCCGCTTCGAATTTCCGCAAGTGCCTGAGAATAACCGTCTACAGTGGCTTCCTGCGCTGATAAAAAACGTGTCAGATTATACTCTTTCAAAATAAGCCTCCTTTAAGGTGGTATGAATGAAATTTTGTTATTTAATACATACGCTTCTGCGGATGAGCCGAGGAAGGTGTTTATTGTTGTTATGTCCGGACATCCGGCAAAGCAATTATGTCATATTGTTTACACTTCGCTTTAAAATCGACAATTCTACTGGATTAAATATCTTTATATAATCAATTATACCATGCGCTATGCAAGAGCGCAACATATATTTACAAAAAAGAGAGCATGCCGATAAGCTGAGACACAGAGCGAAACATGGTCTGAATGGAATGTGAAAATATATTGAAAGAAGCCATATCTTGCCACATTGACAAATTTTGTGCATCGTGTATAATAATGGTGTCAATTTAGTATAAACATTGCCGAAGTGGCATGCAAACATAGCAATAACTTCGGAAACGATTGATTATTTGACAGTTCTTTTTAGAACGAGCGATAAAGTGAGCGTCAATGCTTACCAACCTTGAGGATCCCCCCCAACGACCCCTAATGATGTTGACCGATGCAGCGCATGATGCAGTAAGGTTAATATAATAATTTGTTATTCCAAAGGAGTAAAAACATGTACAACAACCCCAAAAGACGAACAGCCGCACAACGGATTATCTCTTGCGTGATGCTTTTCATACTCGCGCTTTCGTGCTTTTTACCCGTTGCGGCAGAAGATTCGGCCTCTCCGAGTGAGGTAAACATAGTTCTTTTGCTCGACAACACCGGTTCGATGAATCGAAACGACAAAAACAGAATATCAGTTGCGGCAGCTAAAAATTTTGTTGAATATCTATCCGAAACGATGAGTATCGCCGAGAGTTTCGGCTATGACTTGCCTGACATAAATGTCGGCGTATACGCATTTTCCGACAAAGCAACGAAAATTTCCGACTTGACCGACATCAATGACCAATCAAATCGTGCCGATATTCTAAGGAAAATCGAAGGAATTAAGTTCGAAAAAAGGAACACGGGCGCAACTTACTACGGCCCCGCGCTCCGAGCTGCTTACTCCGCTCTTCCGGTAACAAAATCTGATTGCAAGAACATGGTTTTCATGTTCACTGACGGCAAGCCTGACGGAAAAGATGCGAACTCGGTTTTGAACCGGCCGGACGAAGCAATAAAAGCAATGAGCGAATATGACATCGAAGTTATGGTTCTCGGCCTTAATTCAAGGCAAAGCATAGACGACGTTGCGAAAGAAACAATTTACAGCATGGCAAACACAACGCAGCGTACGGAGGGCATCGCCCAGCGACCCAACAGCGACAAGACTCAAACTTCGTTCAGCAAAGCGAACTACCTCATTGCAACAGCAATCAATGAGGATCTTCAAAGGTTCCTGATGGATATCATTTCCGAAAAAATCGGAGTTAAAATCGATAAATACGAAGGCGTGATAAATGTTGACAAACGCGAAATCGTGATCGTTAACATCTTTGCAACTTCGGACGATATCCGGGATATCGACAGTGTCTCGCTGTTTTACAACAATGAACAGGTCACATTGACCGAGACCGAGGAGTACTATGACCCTGCGGTCGATTATGAGGATAATACCTTCACAATTACGCAAAAAGACAGAAGCGCCTATGTAACAATGTACGCCCCCGCTCTCGGCGAATACACAATCCAACTGCCCCAAAACGTTGATTACATTGCCTATTATAAGGAGATTGAGATAACGGAAGAGTATTCCGTCTCCGTTGAAGCGGCAAATATCACAGGCAAACCAAATGAGGGAAGCATATCCGTAACGGCAAACCGCATTGTGGACGGCAATGCGGAATCTCCCGACGGCAGCCTGCTTAACCTTATCGGATTGAAGATAACCGGTGAGACAGAAGCGCATACCCGCAGCGTGGAGTTCTCCGGATTGCAGTTTAACTCCGCAACCGGCAAATACGACGGAACCTTTTCTGTAGGTTTGCCCGGCAAATACAAGATCACCGCCGTGATGGATGAGGAGTATGTTTCCGATTCGAACGAAAAGGTCTCTTCCGAGACAGAAATCGAGTTCGTTTCAAAAACCGTTTCCGATAAAGAACAGAGCATTTCAATCATTATAGGAAAGGACAAGACAATTGACATTGCAGCCGATTTCTACACCGATTGGATAGACGTCGGCAGTGAGCATGTTGTTGCAAGCAGCAACAGCGATATTGCTTCCGTAACCGAGCAGGACGGCAAGGCCGTCATCCATGCCAACCGCAAAGGCAAATGTGTTGTCACCAACACGATCACCGATAAGTTCGGCGGCAACCACGTTATCGTTTATAACGTTACCGTAACAAAGAATTATATCCCCATGCTGATCATAATTGCGGCTGCGATCCTTGCAATTGTCGCGGCAGCAATTGCGGTTTCGTATCTGACTTTCAACAAGATTCGCGGCGAGTTTTATCTGAAGTGCGACGGTGTGAGTGAAAGTCTTTCATCCTGGAGTGTGCGCGGGCGCTCATTCACGGCGTACGATCTGTTCGCTAAGGCAGGATTTAACAATATTTCAACAGGTGATAAGCGCATCCTTAAAAAGGTAAAGATCTATGTTGAATCGTTCAAGGAAAAGATTGATGATGAACTCAACAGAACAAGAAAGAATTGGCGCTACAAAGTCCGTTTCGGCAATGCCGTGGATTATGAACTTGAAGGGGAAAGCTTCAAGGTCAATGATAACTGCACGAAAGAATGCGTCCTCGACGCGGATTATGAATTCAAATTCATAGGAAGATAATAAGATATTTTATTAAAGGAGAATAAATATGATACTTGACAGAGACAAAAATTATGTCAACATGAAGACGGATGAGGCAAGGCGGGCTAAGATAAAGGCCGATCTTGACAAGCTCAACTATGCAAAAGGAAACGGCTTGCTTGAGACGGCGAAGAAACCGCTGATTCAAAACGAGATCTACCTTTTTATCAGTTCCGGCGGAACGGGGCACAAAGCTTTGCAGTGCGTTAAAGAGTTGATCGAACGAACGGTCGATCCCGCATATCGCGATAAGGTCGGTTATCTTGTCGTGGATTGTGCGGAGAATGAAATTAATGGTCTGATCAGATCGGGACAGTTTAGGCAAGATGAAACTGTTACGGTGCCTTCAAGTGGAACGCATGAAACCATTGACCCGCACCAAATAACCCCTGACAAGGAAGAATGGGTGGATTCAAGGCTGTTCGAGGAAACGGGTGGAACTGCTCCCGGCAGTCATCCCGGTTTCCAAGAAAACGGTGCCGGAGCATGGCGTCAGCCCGGCAGAGTAAGGCTCGCATCAAGCGGTGGAACGAATTTCATGGATGCAATCAAACGAAAGGTTGGGTCTATGCCCAGACAACCCGGAACAGGTATCAAGGTGTTCTTCCTTTGCAGTGTTGCAGGTGGTACGGGCAGCGGCACGATCATTGATCTTGCGTACATGACAAGAGACGTAATGAGAAGAGAATTTAGTACTTTCTACGACAAAACCAGATTTGTTGGCTTCATCTTTAGTCCGGATGCTTGCGAGGGAAGAGGTGATACTGCAGATAGTGCTACTTTCCATACACCGCCGCAGGTGAATCATTACGCTGCAATGAAGGAAGTTGACTATCTTATGCGGCTTAATGACCGGCACGAGAGGATAAAAATGAGGTACGGAGGTCGGGATGTCGAATTCGAGAACGGCATCTTTGATGTGTGCTTTTTGGTGGATGGAAGCAATCCGCTTTACAGCGATCCCGATCAGATGCAAAGGGCGGCGATAGCGAGAGAGACAGTTGCCCAGTCAATCCTTGGTTTCATGACATCAATAAATGACGGAGACCCCTCTAATCCTCTTGGTCCTCAGGAGACCGTTTTTGATTCAATGCTGTCCAATGTTTTTGTTTATGTCGGACACAAAATTCCGTCGCTGACACCGGTGGACAGGTATCCTCGCTACGCGAGTTATAAATTCAGTGCGATGGGTTTTGCATCAGTCAAAATACCTGTCGAATTGCTCACAAGTGCACTTGTTTTTAAGGTGTATGAACAAATAACGAGAAAATGGAATGAGCGCCCTAAGAATCAAGATGTAACGGCGTTTCTTGAAAATTGCGGGATAAAAGCAAAAAGGAAGATTGACAGAAGTGAAACCCCGGAAGGACTGCTTGGAAAAATTGAGGAAGAGGCAAATAGAAAGATAAATAAACATAGCATTTTTTATGTTATAGATCTTGCTCTTAAAGCAGCGAAACTTCTGGACGATGAGGGTATTACTGATAGGAGGGGTTATAAGTATGGGAATTATGCGAGGACAAAAGGCAGAGGTTGGGAAGACACCGCAACATTGCTGAAGGCCGCCCACGATTATCTTATCAAACTAAACAACACCGTTTGGGAAACGGCGAAGATCGTATTAGAAACGTTCAGGGATTTGCTTGAGGCCGAAAGCAAGATCATGACCGATGTTGAGGTGTATAACAGAAACTTTAATAAGGTGCTCTGCTTCACCCCTATAAATCTTACTGAAGATAGGAATACCTACGAACAAGCACAGGCATTGAGGAAGTTCATTTACGAAGATATATATAACGAGGAGCAACAGAAACAAATCGCAAACGATTTTGTGGAAACGATTCTGTCTGGAGATGCGCTTAAGAGCTTTGCCAACCTTGCAGAGAATTCAACGTCAAGCGGAACGAGTTTTGACTCGGCAAATATGATCAGAAACTTTATAAAAGAGGAGTTCAAGGAAATGATCAACGCGAACATTGAAGAAATTCTTGTTAAGTTCTTCTCTGCGGATGCGAATGCAAAGGCTGTCATGGACGATCCCGATAATCCGGGCGGAGAAAAGCTCCCCACTGATGCCCTCAAGCAGGCAGCAAGGTACATATACGATACGCTGCTTGCAAAGGGCACGGCATTAGCGCAGTTGTCTGATAACATTGGGGACAGGGTGTTCAAACAGAAGTACATCATGGCTCCGAAGGAGAAATGCGAACATTTGTTTAGAGAGTTAAAGGAATATGCGCAGACTATGAGACAGGGAGTGACCGTGTATGAATCAAAGTCGGACGATGAATTCATAATGGTTTCCATGCATCACGGTATCCCGGCTTTCGCGTTCAACACAACTAAGAACTGCGAGAGTGCGTATGAGCAAAAAGTTGGGACTTCTATCGGGCTTCATATTGAACAGTGCGGACAAGGAGTTCACAATTGGGTCAATCTTCCAAACCTTGTTTTCGGAGGAGATCAACACAGAGAACAACAGAATCTTAGAGAGGCAAAGGCGGACTATGATGCTGCTGTTGCTCTCGGCATGGTTATGGATTCTCCGAATTATCCCAATCAACATATGCAGATCAAATCGATCTTTAGGCTTAACAAAACTCAGGATGTCGGATCCGTCACGGAGAGGTGGATGACATCGGAGTTCGAAGACTATATTTCGAACAACCTCCCGGACAACCCTGACGAGCTTAACATTGAATGCTGTTTAAAACAGTTGGAGCAGAAACAGTCGGAGGAGCGGAGCAGCGTTATCAGTCGTGTTGATTTGTGCCAGACCGGTGATCAGCCGATTGCAGGCGCAGATGCAAACCTGCCCGACAACTTCTACTACGATTACGCTTGGCACACCTTGCGCCAGATGTTCCATCTGTGGCACGCGGTGAAGGAGACTATTCCGTACGTTGAAAAGCTTAAGGACGCAATCGATGCAAAGCACGAGAAGCTTCAAGCGTTGCAGCGCATGGAGGCACGAAGAACCACTTTCGCGCAAGCGCTGCGCGCACATGAAACTGTTGTTAAGAATGACGGAACAACGGAGGATAGACCTGTGTTGATTCGATTTGTTAGAGACAGGGTGGAAATTAAGAAGGATGGCACGAATTGGAGTGTTTTGACCAAGATCGGCTACGGCGATCGTGAGCCGAACAGCACGCTTTACAAAGAATGCAAAGAGTATTTCACGTTTGTGGCTTTCTCTGAACTTCCGGAAGCTGATTACAACAGCATCAGGAGGCAGATAGAAGCGAGAAGAAATATCGATGAAGTATGGGGTGCTGATCAGGAGCGCGGAAGTAATATGGCTCAAGAGTTCAGGGATCGCAGCAGCAAAGATGAAGCTGAAGCTGGCTTGAGATACCCGATGGCATCGGTTGAATTCAGCATTGAAGCTGAAAGAATCGAGGAAGGCCTTTGCGACAAGCTTCGCACGTTCTACACCAATGATATACAGGATCCCATCGCATTGTAATTCACGGTACATAAGGTAACACACCGAACAAACCGGCGGGCGGAGGCTCACTCCGCTTGCCGGCTTATGCAGCAAAGGAGAACGTAATGCCAATTTCTGAGAATATTTTGCAGAAAATCAAAGAAGGTGCAACAAGCAACATCACGGGGATCAGTCCGGTGAACACAAAATGTGATGTTGTTATTGCTCATTACGGCAGCAAAATCATGGAAGATCCGTTGCTTAAGGACATGTTTCTGAACGGCAGGACACAAGTCGCATGTACGCTTGATTTTACATCCATATTTACATCCATAGATGAAGCTTTGAAAGGAGTTGCAGCCGAAAGGGAAAGAGTCCTTGGTACGCCATCACCCAACAGACTTGTTACAGTGCTTTTGCTTTTGCTTGAAAAAGCAGATGATATTCCGAAAATCAAGCCAATAGTCGAACATATTAATAACAGAAATGAACAAAAACAAAACAGAGACTATTGCCGTGTCGAGATTTGCATTGAACAGGCAGAAGGGCTTGATACAGATGACTGTTTGCCGAAAAATGTTCCGAAAGGCGTTAGCCGCGTGTGGAAACTGACGGATTCCAACAAGACAGCTGCATTTGAACTAATTCTGCTTTTAACTTTGCATGTGTTTAATAAAGCAGGAGGAGTTGAATACATTCGCGTTAAATACGGAAAAGTATACAGCGCGCAGGAATCCTCTCGTGTAGGGTCTGTGTGCGGGCTGATCAACAGTATTCTCGGCGTAACGGTCGTTGATAGAGCAAATCAGGATCAGTGCAGGAAGTTCGATGCTCAGCTGCAAGCCTGCAAGGAAAACGCTGAAGAGAAAATGAACGAATTGACGGAAACATTCCTCTCTGTTGCGCCGTGTAAACTTGAACTCCTTCCGCAATATTCAAAATTATCGCGGAATGCAGATATACACACCGTATACGGAACGGATAAAGAAGGTCATCCGATCTGCGAAATTTTCAGGGAGAATATTCTTAAAGCTGCCCAAGAGTTTTTCAAAAAAGAATTGTGTTCACGGGAGGAAACGTTTTTCGGAGAGTTTCCCCTTAACATGTTCGAAAACGAAAACATTGCCAAACTGATTGAACATCTAAAAGAAAAGGCTGAATTGGCCGACCGGAAGGAAGACAGATACCCTGAAGACGCAAGAAGATATGCTGAGACATGGAAAGAACGCCTTGATAAAGGCATGAAAGAAAAGTTTATCGAGTTTTTTGGAAGTAAGTTTAAGGCTTTAGTTGAGGACGCAGGAAATATGCGAAACGATCTTTGCGCCTGCAGAGATATATTAAGACCGATTTGCTTTGAGGATGGGAACGTCGGTTCGCATACTGATAAACTAAACTGGCAGGGGCTGGACTGCGATAAACTCCTGGAGACATGCGAAGCGAGAAGCAGGTTTGAAATGAATGAGCAGGATAGGATCTGGGGTGAAATACAGAACCGTGCTGCTGACGGCAGTAATACGCAGCAAGACTATCTGCTCAGTTCCGATGAGCGAACACAGGAGCTCAATAATAACGGACAGGACCGTAAACACAGGATTCAGATTTGTGGTTTGGCGCCCGGCTTTATGTTCGGAGGACGATTGCTGGTGGTTAACCAACGTGGAGCGTTGGGAAATGTACAGACGGAAAACATGGATGAAAGCGCGCAGCAGGGGGAAGAGGAATGATTAAGATAGAGTTCAGTAATCAAGAACGCTTAGGCAGTTTGTGCTATAAGGCAAGTTATACCGAACCCGGAATTAAGAAAACAACTATCAGGTTCGAATCGATTCGACTGATTAACTCTAATAGCCAGTCAGTGAACATATCGACCGGTATAATTGAACCTTACATAGCCGGCGAAATTCACGAATTGCAAATTGACGCTGGAGTTAATGGAATATTAAGACGCAATCCCGGTTTATATCGTTATGCATATGACACTGATGAAGGACGGACAGAAGTCGGAAAAATTTTTATCGGGAAAAAGCCCAGACGTCCGACAATTAAAAAGAAGGGCGTGTGCTTTGGAAAGCGTACAACTGTAACAATAAAGTCGGAAGGATTAGAACTTACTGAAGGTGATGTGGAGATACATTTCACAGGGAGGCGTGACGGAAAAACTGTTAATGTCGCAGTTCCACTTTGCATAACCGGCAAAGACGGTAAATTCACCATTTTGCCCCAAAAAGTGAACATGATATGGAAAATAGTTTACAGCGACACAATAAAAATGATAACCGAGCGCTGAACGGGGCTCATGAAAACCTATTGAACTATAAAAACAAAGGGATAATTATTTTGAAAGGTAAAAACAAACGGGTTAAGAAAATGAGAAAGACTAACAACACGATGACCGAAATCAGAGCGATAGATTACAGCAAGAAAGTTGCCGGAACAGGCAGATATTATTCCTTTTGCCCCAATTGCGGTTGGCGCGGAGACTGTGATGATCTGCTGTTTGATGTTAGCGAGGTTATAATCTCGTATGTGACGGAAGCTGCAAAGGGCACTTTGAGTGAAGAAAATCAAAAAATTTTCAAGAGTCAAGTGGAAAAAATTAAAATCTTGAAATCAACAAAGCAACTTCGCAGCTACACAGAAAAAGGATTTGAATTACAAGGCTTGGCCGACGATGAAAACACAGAAGCACATGAAATTTACAAAAAAATTGAAGAAATAGTAAAAGCTCCAGAAGCCGGTTTTACGCAGAATGAAAAAGAGTCTCTCGCAAAAAAAATAAAAGAAATTATTAATTCGCGCTTTGGAAAAGTGGAGTTAATACCATCACCAGATAATGATGCTGTGACAGGGTCTGTTAGCATCGGGGGAAAACAACTTAGTTCATCGGAACGATATTGTCCTGAATGTAAAGAAAATGGTCAGGTATCACGATATTCCGGTTGTTATCCGGAGATAGTAATGGCATTGCTTGGTGGACCGCGAGTATCGAAAACAACGACCCTTTGTGCAGCTATACACGCATTAAAGAGACTTGATCATGGAAAGGACATAACCGTTTCTTTTGATAACAATGAGAAGCTAACAAAGAAATGGCTAATCACCAAAGAGGACGATAAAGAGGACGATAAAGAGGACGATGACAAAAAGCTTCCATTATATATGTATCGTACGAATCGAAAGGTTGAAGCAACTGAAACAATTACAAAAAATGGGATTGCCTGCTCGTTCCTCGTGAAGATAGGCAGAGCGGGAGTACTTATCTCAGCAATAGATATTGCTGGAGAGCTTTTTAGAACTCTTGCGACACGTGAGAAGCAACAAGCTGAAGCAAATGAAATTTTAAACACATATACAACAAAATATAAGTTTGTTGATTATCTTTGGATTTGCATTGATGCTTCAACCTTGATCCGTGAAACTGCGCAGGCTAATGAACAAGGCGAACAAGTTAAAAAAGCACTTGGATATAAGAATGACGAGACGGGGGACGTCAGATTTACTGGAATAGATGCGATTACTAATTCGTTTGGGGAGGTGGATTTAAGAAGAAGCTCGGAGTATAAGCTGAAAGGGGTAGCCTTGATTTGGGGAAAAATCGATGTATATCCGAAGGAGGATCGCATGGGGGTTGTAACTCAGGAACCCTCCAAAGTGCTTGCCGATTGGAGAAGATACACTGAAGAGTATAGTAGGAATTATGACAATGGCTATGGCGTTATAAATGGGAGGTCTGTTCTGAATGCAGCGGTTATAACAGGTCAATCGAGCCATATTAAAGATAAACTGATGCATTTTGGAGGTAAAGATTTGATCAATGAGGTGGGCCGCATAGCGGAAGGGAGAGCTTGTATTTTTGCAACCTCAAACTACGGACACAAACCAGGCGAGCGTGGAACAATAAATCCATTTAACACAATGCTTCCGCTTCTTTGGATGATAGCGATGGAAGGTAGGATGAAGGTCGAAATTAATCGAAAAGCGGGGTGGTTTGTAGGATTGTTAGACCGGTTAGGATTAAACTCCGGCAGGAATACGGAAGAAACTACGCTGTCTTCGGAAGCGGATAAAAAGCATTATCTGTGTAATATTTAATAGAAAGGCACAACAAAATGAAAATTAACGAAACAGTATATTGGCAGGCAAACGAAGGGTATCAAACAATAGGCTATGATGGAGAAGAAAAAGATGTACTGGACATCAAACTAAGTAATAACGGTCTGCCTTGTGAAGTGGTGGTTTTTGACGGTAGCGGTAGATTGCTGTTGGCACACGCTGAGACGACGAGCGACACTGCCAAATATATTCATACGTATTGCATTTCACAAATGTCGATGCATGATTTTGCGGGCAGGGGCTTGGAAAAAGTCAATGTTGCTGACTTTATCAAAAAAGTAAGATTTGCAACGGCGTTTGACATTCAACAACTTCGAAATAAGAGCTGTATTTCCAAGGGATGGTACAGCAGCTATGAAATGTGCATTAGTGAAGAAAAGGCAGCTGTGCCGAATACGGATATAATTTGGAAAATAATACGCACGATAATATCATATAAAGGGATGTTTGAGTTAGTTGTCTCATCTGAATATGACCTTATAGCCACATTCAGAAGTTCGGTGGTTGAGATTCTTAAGCATGTGCCATACGGACTATGGGAATTATTCAGCTTTTCTGTAAATGAATCCGATCCGAAAGATAAAAAAAGAGGAGTTGTTTTTAAACAAGGGAATAAGGCAAAAAACGAAGATAATGAGTTCTTTGTTGACTTTAAACTGTCAACACCAGGAGAGGAAAAACTGAGTTCGTTGTTGAAGTTGATTTACGATTACTGTCATGACGGTGACGGAAGCTTTCGCAGTAAAGTCTATGAAGATTTTGAGAGTAAATACAGTGGACGCACTTTTCCAAGCACATATGCATATGCAGCTTATGAACAATTATGTGAGTTGGCGGACTCCCGCTGCCAGAACAATTGGAAGCTTTTTTGTGAATATAGTGAAATGATAACAAACAATAAGGACGATGAAACAATCGTCAAGCTTGTAGCAGACTCGTTTAGAGAAAGAATTAGCAACCTTGGTGGTGTATTAACATCCTTTGAGAGCGACTTTTTGCAATGCGAAACTCCGTCACAACTGAAAGAAAGTTTAGATAAACTGAAAAAAAGTTTAGATAAACATTCAATCCTTCTGTCAGCATTGAAGGATAACGGCGTAACTCTTGATGGAGCAACGTCAAAAACATTAATAGAAAGAGCGACCGAATTAAAAGGTAAGGAGCCCAAGGACATCCTAAACGAGACACATGATTTTTATGAGAAGCTGAAAACCGGTGATACGCATTCTCGCATCAGAGAATTTCTATCAAATGCAGCCATTGAGTGCCGCATGCAAGCGCTTGAAGCTGAAAACGGAGAGGCATCAGAAAAATATCTTGAAGATATTAAAGCGAAACTTGAAACTGCGCTCCTTGGAACTTCCGGTTCTTCAATCGACGTTCATGCGGGCAGCAATGAAAAAAACGAAAACGTAGGAGCAGGGCGAGACGGAGCCTGCACGGGATCAAAGCAAGGTAAAAATAGAGGGTCGAAAAGAAAAGGAAAGCAACCTTCGGAGCCGAGAAAAGACAGGAATGATAATGTCAGAGCGAAAGAGGAGCCACAGGACGAAAAAGATACTTCCGATTCCCACGACGCCGGAGATCTTAACGCAGACCGCAGCAGAGGCGAGTCAGATCCGACAGCAACCTTGAAAAAGTTGCTTGAAGAAATGAAAGAATGCAAGGAAGCAACGATTGCTGACGACATTCAGGAAAAGTATTCAAAAAACGTTCGTGAAGCAATCGAACGGATAGAAAACAGAATTGAAACAGAGCGATTTAAAAAAATCGTTGAAATCGTTGAACGCGTTAAGAATCTCTGCTGCAGTGATGACATTGAACTGCTTAAAGCCGACTGCAAAAAAAGAGAGGAAGCTGATAAACAAAAGGAAAGAGTTCTTGAAAGCATGACAAGCTTCAAGGCATTTATTGAATGGTATTGCGAAAAAGGCAAACAGGTCAATTGGCGTGGTGAGTGTATTGACCGCCTGCGTAAAAATATATCGGAGCAAGGTTGTGTTGTTTGCAGTGTCAAGGACTTGATGCATGCGGCTCAGTTTGTCTCGGGAAAATATGATATCTATGAAGAACAATATGTCTACGATGCGGTCAAACTCATTATAAGCGAAAGACTGGTATCGATCAAGGCGAGCAAAAGCAAAACTCTTGACGATGTTCGAGAGGAACTCCTTTACTTGAGATATCTTAAACCGGAAGAGGGAGATGATTATAAAATCAAGTGTTTGACGGAAGGATACCTTGCCGGGAGTTCCGGAAAAAAGAACAGCACGCAGGAAGAAAAAATCGTGAACCAAGGACCGGAGTGGTTGCGGAAGTTGAAGGAGAAGCTCCTGCGCCGAAAAAAAACAGACGGCAATTCAGGAGAATCTTCGCCGTTTGAAATTAAGCTTGGTGTTGCCTTGGATTTGATTAGAGAAGTTGACAGAAGGATTAACAATGACAATGGGCAATCTTGCAATCACGACAAGGGGGAGCCAACAGGCGAAACGCGCCAGTTTTCCGGCTGCTCGTCACGCAAAAACGACGCATCAACTTGGGATGAATGCAAAGATGTGCAGGCCAAGAGGGACTGCATAAGAATGCTTAAAGAGTGCAATTTGAATGAGAACGAGAAAACGGAGCTCAGACGAATTGAAAATGAACTAAGGACAGAGCCGGGAAGGTCAGCGGACTGGGATCATGACACTAAATCGAGCAATATTCGGTTAATAGTAATTCTGATTTTGCTCGTGCTTATTCTTTCGTTTGCAGGGATTTATTTGTATAATTATTTCTTTGCAGAAGATGAGGAGTTGATTCCGACGCAGCCGCCGGCAACGGCACAACCGACTGCCGAGTCGACAAGTGAAGCTTCGATTCCGACGCAGCCGCCGGCAACAACATTACCGACAGAAGCGGAATTGGTAGAGCCGCCGGATAGAAGTGTGAAAGAACAGTATAACGAATGGGTGCGAAAGCAGTATACAAGTGTGCAGGGATTCGCGCCGACCGAAAATACATCCAGGTAGATAACAAACACATCAGAACTCGCTGTGCCTGTAACAACAGCAGGGACGCAGCAATAAGTATGGACAGGTGAGAATGACAGCGCGGTGTCTGCCGGCACTGCGCTGCTCATCTATAGAGAAAATGAAGAATAGGAGAAAAACAAATATGGCAAATTCGGACAGGCAATCTTTTCTTGACAGAATAAGAGTATCCAAACAGGAACTTAACAAAAATAACAATAATAACCAATCAAACTCTGAGGATAACACTGAAGAAGCGGGGCCGGATAAGGGCCAGCGCGAGCGCGACTCGGCTCAAGAGATGCAGACGGACAAAACCGCACGTGACAACGACGGAGGACACGACCGCTGATGCTGAATCTATAGTTTAATGAGGTGTTAATATGCCAATTATTACTGAAACACTATACGGAAGTCGTGCCGCGGAAAACGTGCCGCTTTATAATTTGCAGGATGAATTTCAATTTATGAGTTCCGATGGGAAAACCGGCTTTTCGCTCAGCGAGGAGATCCTGTCCCGCGGCCTGCTGTGCATCGGTGGGACAGGAAGCGGTAAAACAAACACGATAAATCAGCTTGTCAGCCAGATTAAAGCACGTATGACCGACAACGATGTTATGATTGTGTTTGATACAAAAGGTGATTTTTACGAAAACTTTTATAGTTTGGGTGACAAAGTAATCGGTAATTCAAGGCAATTCCGCAGCATAAGCGAACGTTGGAACGTGTTCTGTGAGGCTGCGGTGGACGGGGAAGATGATGACAGCATTGTTGTGAACATCAATGATTTGTGCAGGTGTTTGTTTAAAAAATATGAGTCATCAAGTCAACCCTTTTTTTCAAATGCAGGACGCGGTCTTGTTGCTGCTGTGATGCTTTATATGATGCGCGAGAAAAGAGATGGCGGTGGCACAAATGAGCAAATATGCAATATGGATTTAGTAGATTGGTTCGAGAGATCGCTTGCTGATGATTACAAGCAGATGGTTCAAAAATATCCGGATCTGTCGAACGTGAATCTGTACCTTGGCGACGGAAAAAACAATCAGGCATTGGGTGTGCTTTCAGAAGCAATAGTAATGATAAAGGACAGCTTCTTTGGCGTGTTCGGTGAGGCAGGTGATTTTTCAATACGTGAGTTCGTGCGCAAAAAAGGAGGGAGAACGCTTTTCATCGAATATGATATGGCGATTGGTGAAGCGTTATCGCAGGTATACAGCCTCTTGCTTGACCTTGCACTTAAAGAGGCACTCGGCCGACAGGAAAAAAAAGAACGAGGAAATGTATACGTTATAATTGATGAGTTTAAACTTCTGCCCAACTTGACTCATATCGATGATGCCGTAAACTTTGGTAGGAGCATGGGCTTAAAAGTTGCTGCCGGACTGCAAAGTATGGCGCAGCTTTATGATGTCTACGGCAAAGATAAGGGGCTCAGTATTGCAGCAGGGTTCAGCTCTGTTATGGCATTCCGGTCAAACGATTGGCTGACAACGGAGTACATGAGGGATGCGTTCGGATTGAACTATCTGAGCGAGACTACATTAGCCGGCAGTTTGCCCTCAACCGAGCGGAGGGAAGGCCATGTGGTTGAAGCGTGGGAAGTCAGCAAATTGAAGCCGGGAGAAGCATTTATAAGAATCATTGAGAACAGCCCATTTAAGTTTAAGTTTAAAGAATATGAGAGATAGAAAAGAAATAGCAGCCAGCAACGGCATATTAAACGATTTTTTTCTTGCGGGATCACAGAATTCGGGAATGATAAGAAAAACGGTGATTTCCGGTTCACTTAATGTTGTCAGAACAAAGTTTGCACTTATGCTTGCGGAAAACGTATGCCGCAACGGGAATCCTGTTGTGATTGTTCATAGGTCAAACCTTGTTTTCAACGAAAAATACAGGTCAGGAACGGCTGTATACAATGGGGAAGAATATGTTCTGGATCTCTTTGGAGATATTTCGGAAAACGAATTGGCAAGCGTGCTGTATGAAGTAGGGAAAAGCACTGCAAATCTTGGGATTGAGGCAAAAACGGTGATTTCGATAGGAATCGAAGCATTGAAAAAGAACGGAGATTCGATTGACCTGCTGACACTGTGCAGCTTTCCGTGGGAGATGATATCAGCATTTATTTTCAACAGCAGAAATATTGATGTTTCCGATAAGCTGGTTTTGATCCAAAGACTTGCGCCGTTTTCAGAGCAAATACCTGCGGTTGCGGCCTTATTTACCGAATTCAAGGTCCATTTGATGGAAAAACAGTGTGTTGATGTTAAAAAAATAAGCTTGAGCAAAGTTCTTCAAGGCGGTGCCTGCATTGTTTCAATTGATGTCGGAACGGATATAAACGATGTGCTTGCTGAAACTCTGTTTTCTTTGTTGAAGCTGAATAAGGAAAAGGGTTATCGTTTTTTGAGTGTAATTGATTCAATTCCTGCATCAAACGAAAACAGCATTGCATTCAAATTGTACAGAAGCACTGATGTTCAGTCTCCCGTTATGATTGTTTCCCCCGATCTTGCTCAGAGTTATGCCGGAAAACTCGGATTGTTCAATGATATTGTTGGGTCGGGCACAAATGTTGTTGTGCTTGCACACACATCAGGATACAGTGCGGATGTGTGGTCAACATACTTTGGCGAGTATTATGCGCAAAAAGAAGAGGTTTCATCCGGAAACTCAAGGGAAAACTATAGGTTTTTCAGCAAAACAAGCAGCAGCACGGTTACACGCAGCGAAGAACGCAGACGAATTATTCTGCCTGAAGATATAATTATGCTTGATACAAAAATGGCTATTGTGCAGTGCGGATATAAGGACGGCGAACGGGGGTGGCGCTACAATGTACTTGATTTAAGTTGTCTGGGGGGTAACAAAAGTGGAAATTGACTCAAGAAAAACAATTCTTAAAATCTGCATACCAACGGTTGCTGGCTTGCTCATTGGAATATATTTTATTTGCCAAGGTGGAGACGCAGGGTATTTGCTCATTTTGCCGATATATCTGATAGGACTTGTGTACGGGATAACGCGCATCGGACCATGGATGATTGCGTTCCTGCGGTCAATGTTTAAAGCAATGGCATCATTATTCCTATTCAGAATGTTCCTCTGGGCTATTGTCATTCTAATACTGGTTCCCATCGGATTGGAGCTGCTGACACTCGTGTGTTGGATTGTTGGATTCCCAATGGCGGTTATGGAAGTAATAAGATTGATCAGGGAACGAAAAGCTTGCGGTAGCGGGACGCGGAGAAGACGCTTTCGACTTCCGAACTTGAGTCTCCCGAGCAGACGGAAAAGAAGGAACAGGCAGGAAGAATATGATGATGATGATTACGGGGAGTTTTAAAAAATTACCGATTCGAGTTTATTCGGGATAAAACAGAACACTCGTAAAGCTTCGGAGAATGACGGCTGCTGCATACGTGCTCAAGATCTCAAATGATATTAATCCAACAAAGAAAGGAAAACGCATTATGCCAATCAACACCGAACAATTCAGGAACCCGGCTCTTTCCGAACAAGAAAGGCGAGCCAAGATTAACGCGAACATGAAACAGCTGGATTATAGTTCCGGCAACGGCCTTTTGAAAGCTGAGAAAAAGACTCTTTCTCCGAGCGAGAGTTACCTTTTTATCGGCATAGGCGGTACGGGACAGAAGGCACTTCGCAGCATAAAGGAAACGATTAACAAAACCATAAAGCCGAACTGCCATGAGCAGCAGGTTCGTTACCTTGTTGTTGACTGTGCGGAGAATGAGCTTAACCAGCTTGTTAGAGACGGAGTCTTCGAACAGAGCGAGATCATGTTAATTCCTTACCAAGGCGCTCATGACACAATCAGTCCGCAACACATTGCGTCTGATAAAAAAGAATGGGTGGATCCGTGCCTGTACAGTGCGACAGGAGGAGGTATTCCCGAAAGGCATCCCGGCTTTGAAAGCGACGGAGCCGGTGCTTGGCGTCAGGCGGGCCGGGTCAGGCTCACCTACCGCGGAGGAATTACAGCTATCAACAGAATAAAGCAGGTCATCGACAGAACAGAACATCCCGCCGGAACAAAATTGAAAGTCTTCTTCCTTTGCAGCGTTGCGGGAGGAACGGGCAGCGGAACGATCATTGATCTTGTGTATATGACAAGGCATGTTCTTGAGAACTACTATCCGGATTTGTATGGAAGAACAAGTATATACGGATATATATTCGGCCCTTCAGCATGTGAAGGCTGGATTAACACGGAACATCATCCGTACGCAAATCACTACGCGGCAATGAAAGAAATTGCCTACCTCATGAGGCTTGGAGACCGCGGCGAAAAGATAAAAATGAACTACGGCACCGAAAGTGTAACGTTCAACAGGAATATTTTTGACACGTGTATGATTGTCGACGGTGATACGCCTGCTTTCGGTGGATTCAAGAATCCGGCAGAGGCTGCAAGAGAAGTTGTTGTTCAGTCGATACTTGGCTGCATGACCGCAACAGTAACTAACGGGGGTACAACCACGACACTCGTTGATTCCGTGTTTTCGAACAACAGGCTGAATGTTATGGCAGTAATCCCAAGACTTCCGGTTGATAAATACCCGCGCTACGCAGGCTACAGCTTCAATGCAGCAGGTTTTGCCTCTGTAAAGGTTCCTGTTGAGCTGCTGACGAGTGTGGTGGTGCACAACATATTTAAAAAGCTTTGGGATGCATGGAATGAGAGACCCGGGAAGAATGCCGAAATCAGATTCCTTAATAACTGCGGGATAGAGAAAGGAAGGTTAATTGCGAACATACAGTCAACGAATGAGCTGCTCGAGAAGGTTGAACAAGAGTCAAGGGACTTTATCCGAAAGCACGGAATCATGGCTATGATCAACGTGGCAGGGGATGCGGCGAGACTGTTGAAAAATGAATACATTCCGTATGCGAGCGATAGAGCGGGAAGTGCCATATTCTACAGGAACAGTTGGGTCAACACCACGCATTTGCTGACAGCAGTCAAGGATCACCTTATCGGTCTTAACAACACCGTTTGGGAAACGTCAAGGATCGTGCTTGAAACTTTCCAAGGTCTTCTTGAAAAGGAAAACGGAATTCTGACTGATGTCCGCACATTTGAAAACACTTTCAATAAGTCGCTCTACTTCTGTCCGATCAACCTGACGCAGAGCATAGAGACACAGAGGCAGGCAAATGCACTGATGAAATTCATCACCGGCATTTATGAAGGACAAGAGGATAGGATTATTGAGGATTTCATTGATGAGATCCTGCTTACGGACAACCTTGCGAAGCTTGCAGGCGTAACATCAACGGATGCAGGTATCAGCGCAAGGCTCGACCCTGCCGGGATGATAAGGGACTTTATAGAGAAGCAGTTCAGAACCATACTTGATGAAAATATCGAGGTATTCCTTCTTAAGTTCTTCTCCGGAAACCCGCAGGCAGAACCTACGCAGCCCGACCCGAATGACCCTGCAAAAAGGATTGCGACAGATGCTTTGAAGGGAGCTGCGAGAGAGATATATAACACACTTACCACAAAAGGTGCGGCAATGGCAAACACCCTGGACAATATTGAGAACAAAGTCAGCGGTCGCAGGTTTATTGCCGTCCCGGCAAGGTGCCCCTATTTGCTCGAGGAGCTCAAGAGATGCGCTGAAGCAGATGGCAGCGATATAAGAGTTTATCAATCCGACCTGGAGGATGAAATACTTATGATGACGATGCTTGAAGGACTGCCCGCTTTTGCTTTCCATTCCGTTATGCAAAGTGAACCCGTCTATGAAGCTCATTGGAACGACTTCCCCGGGATTCATATTGAGCAATGTGGAAGCGGCATCCACAATTGGGTCAACCTTCCCAACCTTGTTTTCGGAGGAAATCGGCCCAGAGAGCAGAAGAATCTTGAAGCCGCAAAGGCGGACTACGATGCTGCCGTTGCCCTCGGCATGGTTATGGATTCCACGAATTATCCCGATCAGCCGATCAAATCGATCTTCAGACTTAACAAAACTCAGGATGTCGGATCCGTCACTGAGAGATGGATGATACCGGAGTTCGAAGACTACATCACGGATAGCCTTCCGAACAGTCTTGACAATCTTAACCTTGAGTACTGCCTGAATCAGTTGGAACAGAACGGCGTTGTCAGTCGTGTAGACCTTATGCAGCACGGAGATAATCGGAGCGCGATAGGGTCAGAGCTGCCTGCTGACTTCTACTACGATTACGCTTGGCACACCCTGCGGCAGATGTTCCATCTGTGGCATGCGGTGAAGGAGACCATTCCGTACGTCGCAGAGCTGTCCGAGGCGATTCAACGCAAGAAAGCAAGACTACTCTGATGAAATGACAGGCTGAGCAGCGAATGCTTATGAATGTTACAGAACGGCGTTGCCGATGGACTTGAATGCAATTACAAGCATACTGTGTCTGTCGGCATGGCTGTTTAGTAATGTGAGTATAGGAACTGTGCCGGGAAGAGAAAAAACAATGCCAAAAAGCGAATTTGTCAGTAAAATAATATGAGGGAGGAAATATGTCCGGGTGTTTAAACAAACTGATACCGAAACTGATATTGATAATAGTCGCGCTGCTGCTGGTTGCAGCAGTGGGCGGTGCGATAACCGAAGACGGAAAGCAAGACGCATTTGATACGGCCATGGAGGAACTGCCTTTTGCAGGCCCGATTTCAAAGGTACTTTGCAATATTATGAAATTAGACAAAGGTGAGGAACTGCTTTCGGCAAATGATTTGATTACAGACGTATTAAAAGTATTGATCATGTCATGCATACATCCTGCAATTGCAAGAATCCTTTCACGCATTTTCCTTAAGCTTCCGGCAGGTTCTGTTTACGATCAAGAGGCGTACATGGAAACGATGTCGTATCGCATAAAGGAGCTGGTTGTGCTTGTTTTGACCGCAATTCCGGTTGCCTATTTGACGGGCGTTGGAGTTGGTGCCGCAAAAAATGCATTGGAAGAAAGCATTGGCGCTGTGTTGTCCTCGATTTCACTTTCTGTTGCAACAATCGCTGTTTTTTTCATTTCTGTTTGCCTGTTTTTGAAAGGTGGAGTGTCGTTCGGCAGGGCGGTGCTGATAAGAATATTCAGCACGGTTATCGGAAATTTACTTAAAACAATTGTTGTTTGTGTTATAACAATATGGATATATCTGTTGATAAAGCAAGGCGAATATTCGGCTTTGTTAGCGGCGGCGGCAGCACTGTTCATTTTGCTGGGATTGATAGAATTCGGAGTCAAATATATGATTTCTGCCATTGTAAGATAGCAATATTAACAACTGTTGACGAAGAAGGGACTTATCGCGTTGTTTATTGTTTCGAAGCGATAGCCGAACAAAAGACGTAAACATGGACAATCAACATCACCCCTGCCTGCTTTTCGCAGGCGGGGGTGTACAGTTTGCATAATCGAAAAAATTTGAGGCAATCTCCGAAAGATTGTTCGGAAGATTATTTGTTTTCGAGGTATGCGTTAATTTTTTCAACGAGAGCATCGCAGTCGATACCATGGACGCCGCAGGCCTGTTCAAGGTCTTCGCCGCTTGCCATGACGCAGCCGAGGCAATGCATACCGCTCTCCATGAGGATATTTGCAATGCCGTAATCGGTTCTGAGAATTTCTTCGATAGTCATCTTTTTGTTGATAGCCATTATTGTTATCTCCTGTTCAAAATTATTTTTATTGTCGGCAGGGGCGGGAAAAAATATTCGCCGCTCCGTGCGAGAATACGTTTTTATTCGGCCTTTGAGGCGTATTTAACCGCAGCTTCGATGAAACCTGTAAACAGCGGGTGTGCATTATCGGGGCGGGATTTGAATTCCGGGTGGAACTGTACCGCAACGAACCACGGGTGGTTTGCAACTTCAACGATTTCCATCAGGCCGCGGCGGGGGTTCCAGCCGGTAAAGCGAAGGCCCGCATCGGCAAAATCCTGAAGGTATTCGTTGTTGAACTCGTAGCGGTGGCGGTGGCGTTCGTGAACCTCTTCCTTGCCGTAGTGCTTTGCTGCAAGGCTGCCGGGCTCAAGGCGGCAGGTGTAGCTGCCGAGGCGCAGAGTACCGCCGATGCGTTCAAGGTTGTTGACCTGATCTTCCATCAGTGCAATAACGGGGTGCTTTGCGTTGAAGTCAAATTCGGTGGAATTTGCATCTTTCCAGCCGAGGACATGGCGTGCGTACTCGATTACGGCGATTTGCATACCGAGGCAGATACCGAAATAAGGTATGTTGTGTTCCCGTGCATAGCGGGAAGCAATCATCATGCCTTCAACACCGCGTTCGCCGAAGCCGCCGGGAACAAGAATGCCGTCCACATCCGCAAGGATTGTGTTCGGATCATTGTGCTCAAGCTCTTCTGCCGCGATCCACTTAATGTTGACTCTTGCATCGTTTGCAATGCCGCTGTGTTCCAATGCTTCGGCAACGGAAAGATAAGCATCGTGCAGCTCAACGTATTTGCCGACGAGAGCAATGGTGCATTCCTTGGTGGGCTTGAGGGCGGATTCAACCATTGCACGCCAGTGCGCAAGGTCGGGATCGCGCTGTTCAAGCGCAAGCTTTTTGAGCACGACGCTGCAAAGGCCGCGTTCTTCAAGCATGAGGGGAACATCATAGAGGGAGCGGGCGTTAAGGTTTTCAATAACGCATTCTTCCGCAACGTTGCAGAACAGCCCGATCTTTGCACGGATGCTGCGATCGAGCGGATAATCACTGCGGCAAACGAGGACATCCGGCTGAATGCCGATGCTTTGCAGCTCTTTGACGGAATGCTGAGTGGGCTTTGTTTTCAGCTCACCGGATGCCGAAAGGTACGGAATGAGCGTAACATGGATAAAGCAGCATTGATTCTGCGCAAGCTGAGTTTTAAGCTGGCGAATAGCCTCAAGGAAGGGCTGGGATTCAATGTCGCCGACGGTTCCGCCGATTTCAACAAGCATGATCTCGGGTTTGATTGCGTTGATGGCCTTCTTGATGCGGAGCTTGATTTCGTCCGTGATATGCGGAATCACCTGCACCGTGCCGCCCTGGTAGCCGCCGCGGCGTTCGCGGTCGAGAACTGCGGAATAAATCTGTCCGGTGGTGGTGTTGTTGAGCTTTGTGAGCTCTTCGTTAATAAAACGTTCGTAATGGCCGATGTCAAGATCGGTCTCTGCTCCGTCATCGGTCACGAAAACTTCGCCGTGCTGATAGGGGTTCATCGTTCCCGGGTCAACATTGAGATAGGGGTCGAGCTTCATAATCGATACGCTGTAGCCCCTTGCTTTCAACAGCCTGCCCAATGCGGCGGCGGTGATGCCTTTGCCCAGCGAGGAAACTACGCCCCCGGTAACGAAAATCAGCTTGGTGTCCATGTGTTCCTCCTGAATATAAAATCGTCAATGCACCGCAGAAGGAATGCGGAGAACACTCCGCGCCGCTGCGGCACACAATAACTGTCCATTGAATAATATTATAGTTAAAACCCGCCGCGTTTCAAGCCCTATATGCGAATAAAATCCGATATAATTTTTCGCGGCTTTCCGCGGCGGAGAAAAAACTGTTTCGGCGCTGCATTATTCTTCCGTCGGTATCGGACGGATATGCCAGAGTTCTTCGGAATACTCCCGAATTGTTCTGTCGCTTGAGAACTTGCCGGAATTTGCGGTGTTCATAAGGCATTTTCGCGCAAATGCCCGCTCATCCGCCGTATCATAAATTGCACGGAGCTTTGCTTCGATATAACTTTCAAGGTCATATAGATTGAAGTAATAGTCCGGCTTACGCCAATCGCCCGTCAAAAGGGAGTTGTAAACTTCCGTAAATACGCGGCGCGCTTCTTCTTTTGCTCCCGAATCCTGCGGCAGTGTGTAAACGGCATTCAGAATGCTGTCGTCAACAAGGGAATCAACCGCGCGGCGTACGACGGAGCTGCTTTCGTAAACGGTGCGGGGGTTGTAATGCGGGCGGAGGCGGGTCAGCTCCTCGACTCTTGCACCGAAGATATAGTTGTTTTCCTCGCCGGCGCACTCGACGATTTCAATATTTGCGCCGTCATATGTTCCGAGAGTTACGGCACCGTTTATCATGAACTTCATGTTGCCCGTGCCGCTTGCCTCGGTTCCGGCAGCAGAGATCTGCTCCGAAATATCTGCGGCGGGAATGATATGCTCGGCATAGGAACAGTTGTAGTTTGAAACGAACACAACCCTCATCTTATCGCGAACGGCCGGGTCGCTGTTGATGCAGCGCGCAAGCTCGTTGATGTATTTTATGATGTTCTTCGCCATTATGTAACCCGGAGCTGCCTTTGCACCGAAAATGAATGCGGCGGGGGGCATGTCGGAAAGCCGTCCTTCCTTAAGCTCGCGATAGATATGCACAATGCTCAGTGCGTTCATAAGCTGCCGTTTGTATTCATGCATGCGCTTCACCTGAATATCAAAAACGAACTCCGGAGGAATTTCAACACCCTCCTTTTGAAGAATGATATCGGAGAGCTTGCGTTTTGCCTCGCGTTTGACGGCAATGAAACCCCGAATCAGTTCATCGTCGATCAGGGGTTCAAGCTTTTTAAGCTCGTACAGGTCGGTCATAAAGCCGTAGCCGATGCGGCTCCCGATAAGTGTGGAAAGTGCGGGATTGCAAAGCCCGAGGAAGCGGCGCTGGGTCACGCCGTTTGTTTTGTTTTGGAAGCGTTCGGGATAAACATCGTACCAATCCTTAAGCACTTCGGTGCGCAGCAATCCGGAATGGATCTGCGCAACGCCGTTGACGTATGAGGAAACAAAGGTTGCAAGCCTTGCCATATGAATCCGTCCGTCGGCAACGATGTACATTGAGTTTATCTTTTCCTGCGGCAGTCCGCGGGACGTCAGTTCGCGGTGCAGCGCATCGTTAATGCGGAAGATGATATCGAGAATATTCGGTATGACGCTGCGGAAGAGCTCACAATCCCATGTTTCGAGAGCCTCGCTCATGAGCGTGTGGTTTGTGTAGCTGAATGTGCGCCGCGCAATGTCCAGTGCGTCGTCAAAACTTTTGCCCTCGTTCATAAGCAGACGGACAAGCTCCGGAATGCTGACCGTCGGATGCGTGTCATTAAGCTGTATTGCGTTCATCTCCGCAAAATTATCAACCGTGCCGAAAACGCGCTTGTGACGGCGGAGAATGTCGCCGAGCGATGCGGCGGAAAGGAAATACTGCTGCTTCAGGCGCAGGCGTTTACCCTCGTATGTGCTGTCGTTGGGATAAAGCACACGCGTAATGTCCTCAACGGCATTCTTTTCGCGGACGGAAAGCGCGTATTCCTGCGAATTGAACGCGGCAAAATCAAATTCCTCCTCCGCTTCGCTCTGAAACAGGCGGAGAGTGCCGATTGTTGAAGTGTTGAAACCGATTACAGGCATGTCATAGGGCACGGCGAGAACGCGCCTGTCCGCGAATTCAACAACAATGGTTTTATCGTCGCGTCTGCGGCTCCACGGATCTCCCTGCTTTTGCCAATCGTCAGCACGTTCAACCTGAAAGCCGTTCAAAAAGCTCTGCTTAAACAAACCGAATTTGTAGCGGATGCCGTATCCGTCCAGCGGAAGGTCGTGAGTCGCCGCGCTGTCAAGAAAACATGCCGCAAGCCTGCCCAACCCTCCGTTGCCGAGAGCGCAGTCCTCGATGGATTCCATAATGTTGATATCGACTCCGCGCAGAGCAAGCAGACGGGATACTTCCGGCAAAAGATTCAACACGAACAGATTGTTGAAAATCATTCGCCCGGTTAGATATTCGGCGGAAAGATAGTATGCCCTCCGCCCCGTTTCACGATTGCGGCGGCTCCTGCGCCAATCATCCGCAACGGCATACATCACCGCATCGGAAAGTGCGCGGTGCAGCTGCTTCGCATCCGCCTCGTTTATGTTTATCTGATAGTCGCTGCGCAGAATATCCTCCGTGCGCCTGATGATCCCTTTTGCATCCATAAGCATGATTCCGTTACCCATGGCTCTCGGCTGCCCGAAAGCGTCCTTTCGCAGTCTGATTAATGTTTTCAGCTTATTATACCATATGCGGCGCGATTAGGTAAGTACCGGGTGACGGGAGTTGATGATGAAACAAACATTATGAATATATCATCCGTGTATTTGCTTTTAACGCTTAAGTATGTTATAATACATTTGTATTTGAATGTTCTTTTTTTAAAACTCTTTTCGTAAAGAGCCTTGACTTTGTATCTTTTGCAAAAACAGCTTGAGTCGGCACTTCTCCAAAATCAGCTGCGGGTCTGTTAATGCAAAAAACTTGAGCAATCCGGTGTTCGGGAGCGAACACAATGAGTTTTTTAACGAATGCAGGCACAACTTTTCTTAATGTATCTGCAAAAACAAATCTGATTAAATAATGTATGATTATTCATAAAATGGCCGATGTGAACGGAATGTTCAAGCGTGAATATGCATTCACGCTCACAAAACTCGGCACGGCGAAAGAGGAAATGGATAAACTTGCCGAGGCATTGCAATGCTATACAATGGCAATGCAGATAACCAAAGAACTTCTCGCAGCTTCGCCCGATGACGGCAAACTTAAGTACAATATGAGTGTTTCTTATGAACAGATCGGTCATATAGCAGAGCTTAAACACAATTATCGCGAAGCTGAATTGCTGTACAGACAATCGCTTGAGATCTGCCGCACTAACGTTAAGCTCGGGACTCGATCGTTTAATGAAGACGCTCTTGCAAGTTCGTTATACAGACTTGGTGCACTTCCGTTGCAGCGAAAGGCAACAGACGAGCAGAAAGAATGCCTTAAAGAAGCGATGACCATATGGAAAGATTTGTATGACGCAACGGGAGATATTGTGTATAAGAAAAATTATGATTTCGCGAAAAAGGCATTGAGAAGATAATGCGGTAAATTAAAAACACGCTCCCGTGCATCGGAGACCGCAGTGCGTTTCAACTCCCGCCTAATCAGAAGAGCCGCGCTTTGACGCGGCTCTTTAACGTTCCGAACAACAGTTCGGCAGCTGTTTGATTATTGACCGAATCCTCAGTCAGGCTCAGTCTTCGTCCTCTTCCTCGGGGAGGATTGCGTTATGGAACACTTCCTGAACGTCATCGTTATCGTCGAACATATCGAGCATACGTTCGATTTTTGCGATCATTTCGGGATCGTTGACATCAACGGTGTTGGAGGGGATCATATCCTGTTCGGCGGAGAGGAAGGTGTAGCCTGCGGCTTCAAGAGCCTCGCGAACGGCAGAAAAATCGGCGGGCGAAGTGAAGACTTCGAAGCAGTCGTCCTGTGCATTGAAATCGTCCGCGCCGGCATCGAGAGCAGCCATCATGAGTTCTTCCTCATCGATTTTTGCGCTGCGTTCAATGACAATATGACCCTTCTTGTCGAACATCCAGGCGACGCAGCCGGAGTTGCCCATGCCGTTGCCGTATTTGTCAAACAGGTGGCGGATTTCCGCAGCGGTACGGTTGCGGTTGTCAGTCAGAACTTCGACAATGACTGCAACGCCGCCGGGGCCGTAACCCTCGTAAGTGCCGCTTTCGTAGTTAATGGAGCCGAGTTCGCCTGCCGCCTTTTTGATGGAGCGGGAGATGTTGTCGTTGGGCATGTTGCTTGCCTTTGCTTTTGCAATAACATCGCGGAGTTTTGAGTTGTTTGCGGGGTCGCTGCCGCCTTCTTTAACGGCGATTGCAATTTCTCTGCCTATTTTTGTGAAAACCTTACCTCTTTGAGAGTCGGTCTTCTCCTTTTTGTTTTTAATGTTTGCCCATTTGGAATGTCCGGACATAGGTGTACCTCCTGAATTTTTCGCCGACGCACATTATTCGCTGCGCCGTTTTGATTTTGATTTTGGTAAATTTTTATGATAATGCCGCACTCGAAATTTCGGGGCAGCTTATCGCCTTTTTGATTTCGGACTAATTGAACCGCTTTGACGTATCCGCCGCTGTTACTCACCGGTGTAGGGTCTGCATACAGCAACAACGCGGTGCATACTTGTTCCGGCGGAAGAGCTAAAGTCGCCGAGACAGGTGATGAGCGTCAATCTTGATTCGCCGTCATGCTGCATGACTTCCCACGGAACATGCTGATAATGGTATTGGTTAATGCTTTCAACGATATAATAAGCGTATTCGCCGTTCTGCATTTTGACAATGACCTGATCCCCGGGCTGCAATTTATCCTTTACAACGGAAAAATAACCGAGTTTGCCGCTGTATCGATTGTGCCCCGCAAGGATAACGTTGCCGCCTGTTACGGGATCCCCGCTGTATTTGAGCCATCCGGCACGGAACGGAGAACGTACGGTTGCCATTTCGCCGCGCCAATTGTATCCGACGGGATCCACGGGGCAGGTTATATCATATTGCGGAAAATAAACGCATTCGGGCGCATAATCGTAAATGAACGGTTCTTCCGTAACATTTTCGGGCAGGGGCGTTTCGTCCGGCGAAAACGTCGGACGCGGAACGAGACTGCCCTGCGGCCCGATGTTGGGATTGTTCGGGTCATCGGGATCACTCGGTCCGCTCGGGCTGCCTGTCGGGAAAGGCGGAATCGTTTCGAATACTTCTCCGAAGATGTTGCGGCGTATCCAACGCCCGGCATCGTCAAAGAAAAACGTCGTGTCGCTCACGATAATAATGATACCCGCAAGCATCAGCACAACGGCGATTGACGTCACAATGGCGTTGTGACGGCGGTTTCTGCGCCTTTTTTCGGCAGGAGTATATACTTTTCGTTTCTTTTTATCCATAGCCCCTTTATTATATCAAAGAATTTTAGTGTTGGCAACAGAAATTGTTTATGGTATAATACGGAATATAACGGAATTTTGATCCGGGGACGGCGGTTCGGCTTATTTTTGCTTAAAGTTCAAAGTTTTTCACCGAACAGCCGCAATCTGCTCCGATCGAATGCACGGATGCCGCCTGCGTGCAGACACAGCGGGCGCTGCATCACAACAAACGAACGCTGGTTCTGTTTAATGCATCAGCGTATTTCCGACAAGAGGTATCCACATGGACTTCAAACAAAACCTTTGCGCCGCTCTCAGCAATGCCTGCGGCATGACTGCCGAACAGATCGGCGATATGCTTGAAACTCCGCCGAACCCCGCAATGGGTGATTTTGCGCTGCCCTGCTTCAAGCTTGCAAAAACTTTCAGAAAAGCTCCCCCGGCAATTGCCGCGGAGCTTGCCCGGAATCTCGGCGAAATTGAGGGTTTTTCCCGTATTGAGACAGCCGGCGGCTATCTGAACTTCTTTACGGACAAATCCGCATTCGCCCGAACCGTCATTCAAAGGGTTCTTTCCGAAGGCGACGGCTACGGTGCTTCAACCGAAGGCAGCGGAAAGAATATCTGCTTGGATTATTCTTCCATAAACATCGCAAAGCCCTTCGGTATCCACCATATCACAACAACGGTTCTCGGAAATTCGCTCAGGCGTATCTTTGACCATTTGGGCTACAAGACCGTCAGCATCAATCACCTCGGTGATTGGGGAACGCAGTTCGGAAAAATGATCGTTGCATACGATAAATGGGGCGACAGAGAAAAAATCGAAAACGGCAATTCCGTCCGCGAACTTGTTGCACTCTATGTCAAATTCCATGAGGAGGCCGAAAAAGACCCCTCTCTTGAGGATGAAGCACGTGCCGCATTCCGCCGCATCGAGCTGCACGAACCGCATGAATGGGAGCTTTTCCAGTGGTTCAAAACGCTGACGCTCAAGGATGTTGCGCGGGTCTACGACCTTTTGGGAGTAACGTTCGACAGCTATAACGGCGAAGCCTTCTACGAGGACAAAATGCCCGCCGTTGTGCAGGAGCTTAAGGATAAGGGGCTTACAAAAATCGACAACGGCATGACCATTGTCGATCTTTCCGAATATGATATGCCGCCCTGCATAATCCTTAAGAGCGACGGAAGCACCATTTATGCAACCCGCGACATTGCCGCTGCGGAATATCGCAAGAATACTTACGACTTCTATAAGTCCCTGTACGTTGTTGCCTATCAGCAGAGCCTGCATTTCCGCCAGATTTTCAAGGTGCTTGAGCTTATGGGCTACGATTGGGCAAAGGATTGCGTTCATGTCAGTTTCGGCATGGTCAGCATGGAGGATATGACTTTCTCCACACGCAAAGGCAATGCTGTTTACCTTGAGGACGTTTTGAATGCCTCGATTGAAAAAACGCTTGAAATTATCAAGCAAAAAAGTCCCAACCTTGAAAACAAGCAGGAGGTTGCGCGGCAGGTCGGCGTCGGTGCACTCGTTTTCGGCGTGCTTTATAACGGCAGGATAAAGGATTACACCTTCTCTTGGGAAAAATCTCTCAATTTCGACGGCGAAACCGGTCCCTATGCGCAATACACCTATGCACGTGCATGCTCCGTAATGCGCAAGGCGGACGGATTCGATGCCGAAAACATCGATTTTTCGGTGCTTTCGGATGAAGCTTCGGCCGCGCTGCTTCGCGCAATAGATTCACTGCCGGGCTGCATTAAACAGGCGGCGGAAAAATACGAACCCTACCTTATCTCCCGTGCGGTTATAGATATTTGTTCATGCTTCAACAAGTTCTACTACGACAACCGCATTATGGATGATGATACGGCCGTTCGCAACGCAAGGCTTGCGCTCACCGAAGCCGCACGCACCGCCATTCGCACAGGTCTGTTCCTTGTCGGGCTTGAAGCGCCCGAAAGGATGTAATTCGGATCCGCGAAGCGTCAATCAATTGGCTATCAATAATAATTTATTTTATCGAAAGGAAATACACAATGGTTCTACTCGACGAATATCGTCAACAGTTGACGGCAGCCATTGCAGCCCTTAAGCAGGCGGGTGAATCCCTTTGACCTTGCAGGGCTTGCAAAGGAAAAACAGGAGCTTGAGGAGCAGATGGCTCAGGACGGCTTCTGGAACGATGTTGAAAATGCAAACAAGGTCAATCAACGCATAAAAGCGATTCACGCAAAGCTTGACAAATATCGCAAGCTTGAAACAACCGGCGAGGACGTCTCAACCCTGTTTGATATGGCAGAGGAAGAAGATGACGAGGAAACCGCGCTTGAAGCACAGGCGGAGCTTAAGGATTTTCTGCATAAGGTTGAAGAGTTCCGCATCGACACGATGCTCCGCGGGCCGTACGACAATGCAAATGCCGTTCTCAGCCTTCATGCCGGTGCAGGCGGCACGGAAGCGCAGGATTGGGTCAGCCTGCTCTACCGCATGTACACACGTTATTGCGAACGCAAAGGTTTTGTTGTGAAGGAACTGGATTTGCTCGACGGCGAGGAAGCGGGCATCAAGTCCGTCACCTTTGAATGCCAGGGGGACAATGCCTACGGTTACCTTAAGGCGGAAAAGGGTGTTCACAGGCTTGTTCGAATCTCCCCGTTTGACTCCTCCGGGCGCAGGCACACCTCTTTTGCCTCGCTGGATGTAACTCCGATTCTTGACGATGATGCGGGTGATATTGAGATAAATCCCGATGATATCCGTGTTGATACTTATCGTTCGAGCGGAGCAGGCGGACAGCATGTTAACAAAACATCCTCCGCGATCCGCATAACGCATTTCCCGACGGGTGTCGTTGTTCAGTGCCAGAACGAACGCAGCCAGATTCAAAACCGCGAAACAGCAATGCGTATGCTCCGCGGCAAGCTGCTTGAAATCAAGGAACGCGAACGCATGGAACACATGGCGGATATTAAGGGTGAAATGAAAAAAATCGAATGGGGCAGCCAGATTCGCAGCTATGTTTTCCAACCCTACACAATGGTCAAGGATCATCGCACGGGTGAGGAGACCGGAAATATTCAGGCTGTTATGGACGGCGACATTGAATCGTTCATTAACGCATATCTTATGAAGTGCTGATGCAGACGTAAATTCGCACTTTCGGCGGAGCTGTTTCGACTTGTTTGCCCGAAACGGCTCCGTCTGCAAAATTCAATCGGAATTTGCCGAAACCGCAAAATTCCGGTTATCCGATTAAATGCCGATTCCGTCAAAAAACAGATCAAAGCGGTTCGGCACGTTTCATTTAAAATAATATAAAGGAGCTTTTGCAGCGGCAGAAGCAAAGGTATAAACAATGGGAAAATTTAACGGATTCAACACCGGCGCAAGCAACATGCAGGGGCTTATGCGCCAGGCACAGCGGATGCAGCAGGAAGTTGCCCGCGTTCAGGAGGAAGTCGGCAACACCGATTTTGAAGCAAGTGTCGGCGGCGGCGCGGTCAAAGTTGTTGTGAACGGCAACAAAGAATTCAAATCCATCGAAATCAGCCCGGCGGCAGTGGATCCGGATGATGTTGAAATGCTTCAGGATCTTATCCTTTCCGCAGTGAACGAGGCCGTTCGCCTTGCTAACGAAACGATGGAAAAGGAAATGTCAAAAGTCACCGGCGGTCTCGGAAATCTCGGCGGCTTCGGCTTCTGATTCTTCGGCAGAACAAAATGGAAAGTCTCGACAGACTTATCTCGCGGCTCAACCGCCTGCCCGGAATCGGCATCAAAACAGCACAACGGCTTGCTTACCATATTATCTCCCTTCCCGATGAGGATGCAGCAGCCCTTGCGAATTCGATTGAGGATGCGCACAGGCTTGTTCATTTTTGCCCTATCTGCGGTAACTATACGGAAAATGAGGTTTGCGAGATCTGCTCCGATCCGAAACGCAGCTCCGACACCCTGTGCGTTGTTAAAGATGCGCGCGATGTTATTTTTATGGAACGTATGCGTGAATATCACGGAAGGTACCATGTTCTCGGCGGCGTTCTTTCCCCAATGGACGGAATAGGACCGGAGATGCTTCGAATAAACGAACTTTGCAAGCGTATCGAGTGTGAAAAAGTTAAGGAAGTTATCCTTGCAACCAACCCGGATGTTGAAGGCGAAACAACCGCAAACTACATCGCAAAGCTGCTCAAACCCCTCGGCGTCCGCGTTACGCGCATTGCTCACGGAATACCTATCGGCGGCAGCCTCGAATACATCGATGAAGTTACCCTGCTCCGTTCCATAGAAAACCGCAGAGAAATGTAAATCGATACTGCACTTTGGTGCGCAGCCGTGCGGCATGGGGGCTGACCGCAGAAGCCTCGGAGCACCCTCGAAAAATTGATGAGCATAAACGATTATAAAAATCAGAATTGCGAGTGCGGCAAGCCGCAAAGAGCCAAGCCGCGCTTTTTGACTCACCGTGTTTCCGAAGCTGAAGCGGGGAGAAGCGTGCAGAGTTTGCTCAGGAACGAGATGCAGCTTTCGGGGGGGCTTGCTGCGCGGCTGAAGCGGGTTGAAAACGGAATTACTCTTAACGGAGAGAAGGTGTTTTCAAACGTCCGCGCCGCGGAAGGAGATATTATAGCGGCGGCGATAGGCTTTTGTCCGGAGCGATGCGGAAAATTGCCGTTTGAAGTGCTTTTTGAGGATGAAGATCTGCTGATTATCAACAAGCCCGCCGGTGCAGCGGTTCACGGATCGCGATACGATGATTCCGTGCCGTCGATTGAGCTTGCGGTAAATGAATATTACGGCGATGAAGGTTTTTTTCATCCCGTGAGCAGGCTTGACAGAGGCACGACGGGTGTAATGACGATTGCAAAAAACGGTTACATGCACGAACGTTTATCGGCTTGCCTGCATACGGACAGCTATGTGCGTTTTTACATCGGCATTTGTCACGGTTGGCTCGGGGTGAACACGGGAACTGTTGACATGCCCATAAAGCGGGAGGACGGCCCGTCCGTGCGGCGCGTCATTGACCCGTGCGGTGCGGAGGCGATCACGGATTTTCGCCTTCTGAAAGATTACGGATTTAACGGCTGCCGCGGATTTGCGGCGGAGAAAAACGAACAGGCTGAAAACATCGTTATAAAAAAAGAAAACGATGCTCAAAGATATGAAAACAAAAGCGGGCTTACTCCTGTCGAATTCCGACTTCGCACGGGGCGGACACATCAAATACGCGTTCATGCGGCGGCCGTCGGGCACCCGCTTGCAGGCGATTGGCTCTACGGAACGGAGGAGCCGGAGCTTATCGGGCGGCCGGCACTGCATTCATATAGGCTGGAGTTTGTTCACCCGCTGCGCAGAGAAAAACTCTGCATAAAAGCCGAATTGCCGCAGGACATGCAAAAATTGCTCAGCGGCCGCTGAAGATAACGATGCCGCGAACAGAAACGAACAAAATGTAAATAAGGTAATTAAAAAGACAAAACCGAGTGACCGACAGCTGTGCTAAAAGTCACTCGGTTTGTATTTTTCAGCATTTTTAAACGGAAAGCGAAACTGAAGATTATTTGCTGTCGGTTTGCGTGCCGCACTTTGCCGCAGCTCTTTTCTTTTTATACACGCCCCACATGCGGAACGCGGTTGAAACAAGCAGCACACCCACGGCGACTGCGCCTGCAATTGCGGCGGTTGCCGATCCTTTGGCCCACGCCTCGTTCATTTGGCTTCTGGAAATAAAATCCATTGTGTAGTACAGTCCGGCACCGGGAATCAAAGGCACAAGTGCCGCCATGAGATAAGCTATCGCCGGGAATTTGCGGATACGCGCCATGATTTCGGCATATGCGGAAGAAACGGCGGCAGCAATAAGATAGCTTGTTGCTTCGCCGATGCCTGCACGCATACAAAGGCAGCAAACCACCCATGAGATAATGCTGCCGACGAGACAATAGGGAATGCCGCTGCCGTGCATGTTCAAATACAGTCCGAATCCGAGAGTTCCCACCATTCCGGCGATGCATTGCACGGCAAGACTGTGTTCAACAAGCTGCGGACTTCCGGCAATTGTGCCGAAAATCTGACGTGAAAGCCCGAATGCCGCACTTGTGCCGACAACAAGCGCGATTGCAATGATGACGACCTGAACAAGGCGGTTGATGCCGGAAAGAGTGTCCCCGTAAATAATATCTCGAAGGCTGTTTGTAAAAAGAAATCCCGGAACAAGTATCATTATTGCTCCGATTGAAACAACATCCGCATTGTCGCAAAGACCCAATACGGTGAGGGAATATGCGGCAAATGCAAGCACAAACCCGCCGACGAAGGTTTTGAAGAACGGGTTGGCGTGCAAAAAACCCATGCCCTGAATACAAAGCCCGACCGCAATGCCGCAGAGCCCGGAACCGAGAGCGTCACGCAGCGTTCCGCCGAAAAACACAGCAAAACCCGCCGCAATGAGGAAGTAGCCGAGATACGCGATCGGCAGTTTGTATTTGCGTATGCTTTTTTCGGTTTCACGCAAAAGCTGCCGCGCCTGACGAACCGGCGGCGTTTCCGCACAGATCCGGCGGCAGAATGCGCTGTACAGCTCAACGCCGTCAAGAATCGTGTCGATGTCTTTAACTCTGCGAATCTTGGAGTAAACCTGCCCGTTTTCGTCCTCAAGTCCGGCAAAAATGCTTCCGGGTATTACGAAAACGTCGGATTTGTCTATACCGTATGCTTCAATGATGCGCACGACGGTTTCCTCAACACGGTATGTTTCCGCGCCGCAGCTTTGCAGCCGGACGGCCACCGCAACGGCAAAGTCCAGCAGCTCTTCGGGATTGGTCACGGCTGTGTTTCCGCTTTTGCTGCCGGCAGATTCAACATCGTGAACGGCAGCGGATCCGCTGCAAGGCCTTTTCGCCGTCGAAATTTTTTTATTTGAAAATTCGGATTTATTTGTTTTTTTTGCTTTCTTCATGTTTTTGTCCTTTCGGAGGGAAGATGAAGGCTTCGGAACAGGGCTGCCGCATTTTGCGCGGGGCGTGGAGGTGTTCCGAATTTAACGTCGAGTATAACAGCATACTGCGGAGAATTCAAGCGGGGAACAATGGCTTTTACGGTTATATTTTTGTATTTTTGTGTCGAAACGATAATGCGGAAGAAAGGCCTGAGACAGACCTTCTTCCGCATTGCGGCATTGTTTATTTGTCGGCACTGCACGGATTGCGCCGCGCGCAGGGCATTATTCGGCGACAGCGCAATTCGCACGGCGGTTTAATTTAATCCCGCGTTCGGGATATAAGAGCTTTATTCTCTGTCAGCAGCCGCATCCGCAGGTGTTGTTATTGCCGCATCCGCAGCTGTTGTTGTCACAGCCGCAGCCGAGACCGTTTTCACCGAATGCGCCGAGCAGGGCAAGGATGATAATCCACCACCAATTGTTGCCGCATCCGCAGTTGTTGTTGTCGCATCCGCAGCCGTTATCGCAGCCGCAGGTGTTTCCGTTGCCGAAGAGGAGCAGAAGGATGATGATCCACCACCAATTGTTGCCGAAACCGTTACACATAATTTGTTGCCTCCTTGATTTTTTGCGGCGATTCCCGCCGTCACCCCCATAATACGCAGGCGGGGCGGGATGTGTTACGGCAATTGCAAACCGCGTTTTCGAGTTCGGACGAATTGCCGCACCGGAGACGATTTTCATAAAAACATTAGCGATGAATTAATACTTGGAATTGATTTTCGGGATATTGAAGAAATTCGGTATTAATGTTATAATAAAGCCGAATCTTCCTGCGGGCGGAATATGCACAGGCGGGTGATTCGGCTTTTTTGTTTGAACCTGTTTTATTTAAATTTAATTCAAATGTAATGCAAATATGAACGGAGAATGTTGAATGGATAAAAAACGAATTGAACAGATAAAGGCGCAGTTCGACTTTGCGATTCACAGCGACAGCGAGGCGGATGTTGAATTCTGGTATGCTCGTGATCTGATGAATTTGCTTGGATATGAACGATGGGAGAATTTTGAAAAAGCAGTTTTCCGCGCAATCGAGTCATGCGAAACCGGCGGAATACCGGTAACCGATCATTTTCGTGATGTCACGAAAATGATCACAATTGGAAAGGGTGCAAAACGACGCATTAAAGATTACATGTTAACAAGGTATGCCTGCTATCTTATTGCACAGAACGGTGACCCTAAAAAAGAGGAAATTGCATTTGCCCAGGGTTATTTTGCAGTGCAGACACGCAGGCAGGAGCTTATTGAAGAGCGAATTTCACTTATTGAACGCACAGAGGCCCGCGGGCGGCTCCGTGAATCCGAAAAGCGGCTTTCACAAAACATTTATGAACGCGGAGTTGATGATGCGGGATTTGGGCGCATTCGGTCAAAAGGCGATTGTGCTCTGTTTGGCGGTTACACAACCCAACAGATGAAAGAACGCTTGGGAGTGAAGGAAAATCGGCCGTTGGCTGACTTTTTGCCGACACTGTCGATTGCAGCAAAGAACTTGGCAACGGAGATGACTAACTATAATGTTGAAGAAAAGGATCTCCGGGGGGAATCTGCCATTACGAATGAGCATGTGCAAAATAACCAATCCGTTAGGGATATGCTCGGTGAACGCGGGATAAAACCGGAAAATCTTCCTGCTGCCGAAGATATAAAAAAACTTGAGCGTCGAGTAAAATCTCAGGAAAAGAAGTTGGCGGCTCATTCCGGCAAACTTCCCGGCAATGCTGAGGATAACTGAGCGCAGACAGTGAAAATCGCAAATTCAGCGGTGATGCAATTCTGTCTGCAAATTCTCATTTAAAACATTTGCAATGAAATAATACTTGGAATTGATTTTCGGGATATTGAAGAAATTCGGTATTAATGGTATAATAAAGCCGAATCTTCCTGCGGGCGGAATATGCACAGGCGGGTGATTCGGCTTTTTCATGAAAGGATACGAAACGAATGAAACTCGGAGTTATCGGCTTGCCCAATGTCGGCAAGAGCACGCTCTTTAACGCTATCACCAAGGCGGGCGCACAGGCTGCGAATTACCCGTTCTGCACAATTGAACCCAATGTCGGCATTGTCAACGTTCCCGATGAACGATTGGAAGTATTGAACGAGATGTATCATCCGAAGAGCCTTGTTCCCGCAACAATACGTTTTGTTGATATTGCGGGGCTTGTTCGCGGCGCATATCGCGGCGAGGGTTTGGGAAACAAATTCCTTGCGCATATTCGCGAAGTGGATGCGATAGTTCATGTTGTCCGCTGCTTTGAAGATTCAAATATTGTTCATGTTGACGGTTCGGTTGACCCTGTTCGCGACATGGAAACAATTAATCTTGAGCTTATCTATGCCGACCTTGAAACGATTGAACGCCGCATTGACAAAGCAAAGAAAAATTCAAAAAGCGGAGATAAAAAGTACCTTCACGAAATTGAATTTCTTGAACGCATTAAGGCGCATTTGGATTCCGGCAAGCCTGTGCGGAGCATGGAACTTACGGACGATGAGCGCACTGCGGCGGACGAACTTTTCCTCCTGACCACAAAGCCCGTTATCTATGCCGCGAATATAGCCGAAGATGAAATCGGCAATGAACCGCCCGCCGTGCAGAAGCTTTATGACGAAGCCGCAAAAGAAGGTGCGGCTGCGCTGACCGTATGCGCAAAGGTTGAAGAGGAACTTTCCGAGCTTACGGATGAAGAAAAGGCGGCTTTTATCGAGGATCTCGGCATTGGGCAGAGCGGCCTTGACAAGCTCGTTCAAAAGAGTTACGAATTGCTCGGGCTCATCAGCTTCCTGACCGCGGGGACGGACGAGGTTCGTGCATGGACGATAACAAAGGGAACAAAAGCTCCCGGTGCGGCGGGCAAAATTCACACGGATTTCGAGCGCGGGTTTATCCGTGCGGAAGTTGTGCCATATGAAACGCTCATTGAACAGGGCAGCATGGCGGCCTGCAAGGAAAAGGGTCTTGTTCGTTCCGAAGGCAAGGATTATGTTGTTCAGGACGGTGATATAATCGTTTTCCGTTTCAATGTCTGACGAATGAACCTTTTTGCATATCACAATTCAAGATTGCTTGACTGCCGCTTTCCGCACGGTGCATTGAAATGCCGCGGGGAAGCGGCTTTGTGCATTTATCTCTCCGGGCGCGATGCGGCGCGGGCGCGTGCATCGCTGCGGTTGTGGGCCGACGGGAAAGAACTGCTCATTTCGGCAGAAAAAATCTCCCCTTGTTCATGCGAAAAACTGCGCTCGCTGCCGCTTGAAGGGGATGGGGGCTTTTGCTTTTCGTTCAATATCACTGCTCCTGCCGAACCGCAGTTGATATGGTATTATTTCATCATTGATGTTGCTCCGGAACATGACGGCGGGGAAACGACGCGGCTGTTTTACGGTGCGCCCGAAACCCGCAGCGGCATCGGAAAGTTTTACCCTGCATGGGAGACACCTCCCGATTATCAGATAACGGTTTTTGCGCGCGATTTTGAAACGCCGAATTGGTTCAGACACGGAATTGTCTATCAGATTTTTCCGGACAGGTTCAACCGTGAGTGTTTAAACGACTCGGCACAGGGCGCTTGCATTCCCGCGTTTTCAAGGGCTGAATACCATGAAAAACTCGGCCGCCGAATCATCAGGCACAAAGACTGGTTCGAACCCGTGCTGTACAGCCCCTGTGCAGGGGAAAAATTCTATTCCCCGTGCGATTACTACGGGGGCGATTTTGCAGGGATAAAACAAAAGCTTCCCTATCTTGCGCAAATCGGAGTCTCCGTCATCTACCTGAATCCGATTTTTGAGGCCGCAAGCAATCACAGGTACAACACTTCCGATTATCTGTCCGTTGACCCGATTCTCGGCAGTGATTATGATTTAACCGAGCTTTCAAAAGCGGCGGCGGAATACGGCATCCGCTTAATGGCGGACGGTGTTTTTTCACACACCGGGGATGACAGTGTTTATTTTAACAAATACGGAACATATCCCTCGTGCGGCGCATACAGCGGCGCGGATTCGCCATATTATAAATGGTACGAATTCGAACATTTCCCGGATGAGTACAGATGCTGGTGGGGGTTCAAAACCCTGCCGGAGGTGAATGAGCTTCAACCCGATTATGTTCGTTTCACAGAAAGCGTGCTCAAAAAATGGGCAGGCTGCGGTATAACGTCGTGGCGGTTGGATGTTGCGGACGAATTGCCGGATGAATTTATAAAAAAGCTGCGCACAGCGTTAAAAAAGCTTGATTCGGACGGTGTGCTTCTGGGTGAAGTTTGGGAGGACGCTTCAAACAAGGTTTCGGGAGGCGGGCTGCGAAAGTTTGTTCTCGGGGACGAGTTGGACAGCGTCATGAACTACCCGTTTCGCGATGCGGTATGCGATTTTCTGACGTGCAGGACGGATGCATATGCGCTGTATGAAACGCTTTCCGGGCAGCGGGAACGTTATCCCGAACCGTTTTACGGTGCCTGCATGAACCTTTTGGGCAGTCACGACACGCAGAGGATCCTGTCCTGCCTGAGCGATGCACCGCCAAAAGATACGTTGACGAGGGAACAGCAGGCGGAATATCAATACAAACCCGAAGCTGTCGTGCGCGGAAAGCGTCGGCTTTATGCGGCGTTTGCGCTCATGTTTTCAATGCCGCAGCCTCCGTGCATATACTATGGTGATGAGGCGGGAATGATGGGCCTTTCCGACCCGTTTAACAGGGGTTCCTATCCGTGGGGACGGGAGGATATCGAAATACGCAGTTTTGTCATGCGGATTTCGGCTCTCCGCCGCTGCAATGCCGCACTGAGCAGCGGGAAAACGGCATTTGCCGCTCCGTGTGCCGATGCATTCGCCGTGCTTCGGTGTCGAGGTGAAGAGAGCGCACTCACACTTGTCAACCGCGCCGATCATGCCGTCTGCGCCGCACTCGGTGCAGAGGATTTCCGTGAAGGCCCGGATGCCTTGAATGTCCGCACGGCGGATAAATATTCCGACGCATTTGCCGATGGTACGGTTTTGCAAAAGGATCTGGGCACGGGGCATATCAGAGTTGAAATCCCGCCGAACGGCTTTTTGCTGCTTTTGAGCCAAACCGCCGAATAACGGGTGAATCAGTGTTTGTGCGGCGAATTCGAACCGCAAAGCCAAACGCAAAAAGAAAAATAATTAAGAAAGGAAACTTTCGCTGCGGCGAAAGCGGGTAAAAGAATGAAAAACAGTTACGGGTTTGACAGACTTTCGCGAGACATGCTCATGCTTGCCGTCGCACTCGGAATAATCGGTCTTGCCTTTTTCGGCAGCATATCGGGTTTTGTTCTTTTGTTCACGGCGGTTTTGCTGACGGCATTGATGCTTTTCAGAACTCTTTCCGCAAACGGAAACAAAAGGGCAAACGAACTGCGCGGTTATGAACGCGTGTCGGCATCGATAGGCAGTTTTTTTGCAAAGCTGTTCAATCGGATTAAAAATTTCTTTAAGAGGCATAAACAATATCGGTATTTTACCTGCCCGAAATGCCGCCAGCGTCTGCGCGCACCGCGCGGCAAGGGCAAGATTCGGGTCACATGCTCAAAATGCGGCACACAGTTTGAAAAGCGAACCTGATTATTTGCCGAGAGGTACGGCCGATACCGAAAAAACAGGCACTGCGGCAGTGCAGCGCATTCCGTTCCGAATCGGAGGAACAGCCGTGATGCACCGAACGTGCCGAATTGCGTTATGAAACTTATTACATTCAAATTCTGCGCCGCCGGATTATTGCGGCAGAAAGGAACAATATGCTTGAATTCAAATTTGACACCCAGCTGCTCATTGAGGGCAGAAATCTTTCCGAGGATGAAATTTTTGATTACATAACAAAAAATATTGAGGGCGACTGCCTGCTTGCAGTGGGCGATGAAAGCCTTATCAAAATTCATTTTCACACAAACACGCCGTGGAAAGTTGTTGAATATGCCGCCTCATTGGGCGAAATTTACGATATAGTGATCGAAAACATGGAAAGGCAGGAGCAGGGGCTTCAGGGCTGAGCGTGTTCTCGAAATCCAATCCATACGCCCGCATGATAATCATGCGCAGCATGATAATCAATGCGCAGCTTGATAATCAATGCGCAGCTTGATAATCAATGCGCAGCATTGATATGCAGGCGAAAAAACAGAAAAGCGAACAGCGAATGAAAAAGGAAGCGGGCGCGAACGCCTGCTTCCTTTGCTGCATTATCTGTTGCATATTGCGGCATTATTGATGCTTTTTCGGAAAAAGTCAGCTGCATATGCTCGCCTGTCGGCTGAAATTTCAGAAAGAATCAGTAATCAATTCTTTTTCCGTACTGAGATAATTAATACTGCATAAACGGTCATTTTCAAAATTGAGGATGAATGCGCTCGGTGCAGCAATTTTGCCGTTCAGCACGGTATTTCCGTTATGCACAATTTTCCGTATTTTTTCGGATGCATTCACAACTTCAATTGAACATTCGTTCAAAAGAAATGCACAAATGGCCGCAGCATGAGTAACAACGGCAGCTGTTTCGCCGTCCCGCATTGTGGAAAGAATTTCGCCGACGGCAAGGGTCATCCTTCCACGCGTATCGTTAAGTGATTCACCATCGGAGTTTTTGTAGTCGTGATTTTCGTACTGATGTTCCCAAAAATCCGCATCCAATGTTTGCGGATTGCCGAGTTCGCGTTCCCGAAGGCGATAATCTGTTGAAAAGCATACGCGCAGTTTTTCGGCGGTGCTGAATGCCCGTTGATACGGAGAGCTGTAAACTGCACTAACGGAGCGGAAAATATCAAGGGAAAACAGCTCCTGCGCCCGGATGATTCCCCGCTCGGAAAGAGGCAGCAAAGCCGTCGGCATTGTTCTGTCCTTTATCGGTTCGGAATGCCTGATTAATACTATAGTTTTCATTTTGAACAACATGAATGGATGAACGGCAGCACTCAATCCGATGTTGAATGCTGCCGTTTCACTGTTTGAATTTAAATCAATCAGCCTATAGGTTCAAAATCCGCTGCTCCGTGCTTGCAGAGCGGGCAGACAAAATCGGCGGGAAGGGTTTCTCCTTCGTATACATAGCCGCAGATTTTGCAGACATAACCCTTTTGCACCGTTGAACAGACGGGTGCGGTTTTGGGCTTTATTTCGGAAAGATACCGTTCATATGTCACGGATTCCGCCGATTTGTCGAGCACGACCGCTTCGGTCACTTCCGCAACAAAGAGAGTGTGAGTGCCGTGATCCAGGGCTTCAAGCACCTTGCAGCTGATATAGGCATTTGTGTATTTCGGAATATAGCGGATGCCGTTCGCGGAACGCCTTACGCAGTCGCAGCCTTCGAATTTGCTGCAATCTCTGCCGCTTTGAAATCCGAACCTTGAAATCACGCTCATCGGGACCGCATCCGTAAGCACGGAAAGATTGAATTCTCCGCTTTCGCGAATCATTTGCTCGGTGAAGTTTGCCTTGTTAACGGCAATGGTAAGCGTTTTTGGGGAGTCCGTGAGCTGGACGGCGGTGTTAATAATGCAGCCGTTATCCTTTTCGCCGCTGCGGGCGGTAAGGACATACAGCCCGTAAGAAAGTTTGAACATTGCATTGTTGTCGATTCCGCAGGGGAGCGCAGGTGCGTTCTCAATTGCCTCGGCTTCTTCTTTCTGTTTGCGGAGTTCATCCTTTTCCGCAATATCCGCGGCGATTGTGTCGGCAAGTGCGGCGAGTTCGGCTGCCTGTTCGGGCTTCAGCGCGGATTTAACGGAAATCAGGCCGTTAAGCACCGTTGTGTTGCGAAGCGGTTCAACGATTGCACGCATTTGCTTGCCGCTCGTCGGAGCCCAGCTCCCGTTCTGAATAAAAGCAACGGTGCGGTTCTGCAAGCTGTGTGCGGCAAGATCATGCAGGAATGCTTCCATCGTTACAAATATGCCGGAATTATAGGTCGGCGCGGCAAAAACAATGTGACTGAAGCGGAAACATGCGGCGATTATGTCGGATGCGGGAGTGACGGAAACATCGTAAACGACCGTGCGGACGCCGCGGTCAAAAAGATACGCGGAAAGCACTTCGGCCGCATTTGCGGTGTTGCCGTATATGGAAGCGTAAGCAATAACAACGCCGCTTTCTTCGGGCGTGTAGCTGCTCCAAAGCAGATATTTGTTAATAAAACTGTCGAGGTTCCTGCGCCAGACAAAACCGTGCAGCGGGCAGATGAGAGAGATTTCGATTCCGGATGCTTTTTTGAGCAGAGCCTGAACCTGTGCGCCGTATTTGCCGACGATGTTGGTATAGTAACGGCGGGCTTCATCCATATAGTCGCGGTCAAAATCCACTTCATCGGCAAAAATTGCGCCGTTCAATGCACCGAATGTGCCGAATGCATCCGCCGAAAACAGGATTTTATCAACGGTGTCATACGTGACCATAACTTCCGGCCAATGTACCATGGGTGCGGCAATGAAGGTCAGGTTATGCCTGCCGGTTGAAAGTGTGTCGCCTTCTTTAACAATGAGTGCACGCGGCGTGATGTCAAGGTTGAAAAACTGCTTTATCATGTCCGCGATCATTTTGTTGCAGACAACAGTGGTTTCGGGGCAGCGGCGCAAAAGCTCCGCAAGCGTTGCGGAATGGTCGGGTTCCATATGCTGAATAACAACATAGTCAAGGCGGCGGCCGCTCAAAACATGCTCAACATTTTCCATAAATTGTTCGCTGACGGATTTGTCCACCGTGTCGAACAGAACGGTCTTCTCGTCAAGCAAAAGATAGGAATTGTAACTCACACCGTTCGGAACGGAATAAACACCCTCAAACATTGAGAGCCGGCGATCGTTTGCACCGACCCAAGTCAGGTCTTCGGTAACTTTCTTAACGCAGTACATATCTTAAACCTCCAAAACAGAAATAAGAATCATTCTCGATACTCGTATTTTAGCATATCCGACAGTGTTTGTACAGAGGGAAAACAAATGCAATAAAAATATATTTTAAATACTTCGACCTTTGCAGCTTAACGCCCGAAACAGGGCAGCTCCGACAAAAGCTTTTCCGTGACAAACGGGGAATTTTGCTGTATAATACAAGCATGGACGGAAGCGCACGAAAGTTCATGCGGTTTCTTATGGTTCTTGCTGCGGCATTCCGTCGGCACACATTATCTTGACCGAAAGGACGCTCTTGCAGGGCAAGGGCGACAGTGATTAATATGACAGTACGCACACGTTTTGCGCCGAGTCCCACAGGGTACCTTCACATCGGCGGACTGCGCACCGCGTTATACGCTTATCTGTTTGCAAAAAAGAACGACGGCGTGTTTATTCTCCGCATTGAGGATACCGATCAGGCGCGTTTTGTTGAAGGCGCGGTTGAAAAAATTTACAGCGGCCTGAGACTTGCGGGACTTGAATGGGACGAGGGCCCGGACAAGGGCGGAAACTACGGTCCGTACGTTCAGAGCGAGCGAAAAGATATGTATCTTCCCTATGCAAAGGAGCTTGTTGAAAAGGGCAAGGCGTATTATTGCTTCTGCACTAAGGAGGATTTGGATGCGCGCAGGGCGGAGGCCGAGGCACGCGGCGAAACCTTCAAATACGATAAGCATTGCCTGCACCTATCAAAGGAAGAGGTTCAGCGCAGGCTTGATGCCGGTGAACCCTATGTAATTCGCCAGAACATCCCCGAAAGCGGTGAAGCAGGCTTTGACGACGTTATTTACGGACGGATCGATGTTGACTGTTCCGAGCTTGATGACGGCGTTCTTATAAAGGCGGACGGAATGCCGACTTATAACTTTGCAAACGTTATAGATGACCACACAATGGGCATCACGCACGTTATGCGCGGCAACGAATACTTAAGTTCCACACCGAAATATAACCTGTTATACGAAGCATTCGGCTGGGAAAAGCCCGTTTACATCCACCTTACACCCGTTATGAAGGACGCGACGCGCAAGCTCAGCAAGCGGCACGGTGATCCCGGGTTTGAGGATTTGATTGCACAGGGTTACCTTGCGGAGGCGATTATAAACTATGTTGCGCTTGTCGGCTGGAGCCCCGGAAACGATCGCGAGTTTTTCACCATGGACGAGCTTAAGGAAGCATTCAGCATTGAGGGTCTCAGCAAGTCCCCCGCAATTTTCGATGAAACAAAGCTCAGATGGATGAATGCGGAATACATCCGCAAACTTTCGCCCGAGGAATACATCCGCCATGCCGAACCCTATCTCGAAGCGGCAGGCTGCGGGCATATGGATAAGGCGATTTTTGCGCGAATCCTTCAGCCGCGCACGGAGGTGTTCACGGATATTACCGAAACCGTTGCTTTCCTTGCAAAGATGGACGAGGATTATTCCGTTGACCTGTACACAAATAAAAAATCCAAAACGAACCCCGAACTTTGCCGCGATATTCTTGCAGCGGTGATTCCGGAGCTTGAGGCTTTGCCCGAATGGACGGAAACGGCACTGCATGATTTCCTTATGAATTATGCGGCGGAACACGGCATGAAGAACGGCACGCTGCTTTGGCCGGTTCGAATTGCAATGAGCGGAAAGACAGTTACCCCCGGCGGCGCGATCGAAATTGCTGCACTGCTCGGCAGGGAAGAGGCTCTGCGCAGGCTGCATCACGGTCTCGACAAATTAAACAATATGTAAGTATAAATTCGTTTGAATCGAATCATTGTCGGCGGCTCAGACATACATGTGTGAACTGCCGACTTGCTGTTTATCGCAAGCGAAAAAGGGGAACATTGAATGAAAGTTTTGATCGGAACAACCAATCCTTCAAAAGCTGATTGGCTCGGCGGACTTATCGGCGCGGGCACGGAGCTTTTGACGCTTGGGGATGTCAATATCTCCGCCGAACCTTCCGAAACGGGGGCGACACCTGCCGAAAATGCCGCAATTAAGGCTGAATTTTACGGCAAAACATTTCAACCCGTTGTGTGCCACGATTCGGGGCTCTATTTTGCGGAGCTTGCACTCGATGACCCGCGTCAGCCCGGGCTGCATGTCCGTACTCCGAACGGAAGAGCAAGGTTTTGCAATGACGAGGAGATGCTTGCATACTATGCAGCGCTTGTACATTCCCTCGGCGGTGCGGCAACGGCGATGTATCTGAGCGGCTTTGCGGTTTTTGCGGACGGAAAACTCAGCACTTTCGCCTTCAGCAGAGAGGATGCCGCACATGCAGCGTTTATCATGACGGATAAACCTTCCGCTTCGCGTCATCCCGGTTGGCCGTTGGATTCAATATCGGTCAGACCCGATTCCGGGCTGTATTTTACGGGCGAGCCGTATTGCGGCAAACAGCCCGTGAGCCTTTCGCAAACAAAAAAAGGAACAGGCGGATTGCAAAAATCGGCTGCCGATGCGGAATTGCGCCGCTTTCTGAAAAAAGCACTCGGATTGTGATGAATTAAATAATTGCCTTGAAAACGAACAAAGCCGGCACTCAACAACGGGTGCCGACTTTGCTTATTTTGTTTCTTAATCACTCGGCGCATGAACCGAAGAAAAACATGCGCTGCCTGCCGTGCTTATAAAATCGCGGTGCGGAGAATTGCAAGCGCGTCCACAGTGGTAATGCTGCCGTCGCCGTCCATATCCGCAAGCTCGGGATGTTCAAGTTCGCCGACCTGCATAACATACCGCAGAACAAGCAGTGCATCCAAAGTGTCAACGGAACCGTCCATGTTTACGTCGCCGATGTCGGCAGGGGGAGCTGCCTGTTCATACATTGCAGTCACGGTGATATCGGAGTTTACGGGGGTACCGTCATAATCCCAGCCGATGAACGTGAAGCCTTCATGTTCGGGTGCGGCGGGGAAGAGTTCACTTCCGAGAATTTCGCCCGCAGGAACAGTTGCCGTGCCGAGAATTTCACCGGTCACGCCGTCCTCAAATGTCACGGTGTATTCCTCCGTTTCGCCGCCTTCGTCCATAAGCCATACCTGTGTGCCGTAGAAGGGGTTTGCGGTGCCGATGGTAAGTCCGCTTGACGTTTCAGCAAAAACTCGGAGGCCGTGATTATAGGGATCGCCGAAACCGTTGGTTGTTACTGTTTCAAAGTTTACACCGTCATCGGAAATATACATGTCAAAGCCGCGATCCGCATCAGTGAGATAGGAAGCGCAGGTCAAAAGGCTGCGAACGGCTGCCATAACGCCTTCAATGCCGCCAAGCTTTTCGATAAGGTCACGAATGCTGCCGAAATCGGGAAGAGCATCGGGGTTCTGTGCGGATATTTCTTCTCGCATCAAATACGCCTTCACGGTTTCCGGTGCGATGCCCTTTTTGTCGAGGTCGATACCGAGTTTCGAAACATCACCGGTTGCGAGCATATGCGCAATCTCTTCGTTACTGAATTCCGCAAGGAGCTTGTCCATGGCCTCCGTGCCGTCCTCATCGCCGCCGCCGCTGATGCCGATAAGGTCGCGAATGAATCCAATGAGCCTTGCCCATTCTTCGGGAGTCATGTTCAGAATATCACCGTTCACAAACTGCCCGACAGGTTCAAGCAGGCTGCTTGTGTCGAATGTTCCGATGCAGAGTTTGCCGTTGTACTCGGTCATCCTCCATATATACTGGTTTTCATTCCTGCCGAAGCCGGAGCCGATGCCTGAAATGCCTCCGTTCGGGAACATTTCGGTTGCATCGCCGACAACAAGCTCAATGTTTTCGTCCGCATCCATACGGTAAAGATTTACCGACTGACGGAGATTTTCGTTCATGAAGTCGAAACTCGTGTGTTTAAGAACGTTGCCGAGAGCAATCTCTTCATCGTTATATTCACCGATGTAGAGATAACCGTTATAAACCTGCAAAACGCCTGCGCCGGAGCGGGTTCGTTCGGGATCTATGCCGAAAGTGTATCTTGCACCGTCGTTTTCGGTGTCCCCGATTACGGGAGTCCAACTCCAACTGCCATCCTCCGCTTTATCACCGCGAACAAGTGCGAAGGACTGCATTGTGTTTTCATCGGGCATGTTATCGGGAGTACCGGTGCAGATGGACACGTAAAGCTTGCCGTTGAATTCAACAATTTCCCAAATGGAACCGCCGTAAATGCTGTCCGTAAAATGATAGGCGGGATAATTAAACAGATCCTGCTGGTTTGCAATAACGGTGAAGCCTTCCCTCGGGTTGGAGGATGAAAGGATTACCGGACCGTCCTTTGTGACGCAGCTCAGAATCAGCTCGCCGTCATATTCGCAAAGTCCGCGTATACCGGTGCAGATTCCGTTCATATAACCTTGATAGTAGTCCTGAAGGGTCATGCCCTGATAGACCATTACGATCTCATCGGTTTCGGGGTCAAGCTCATAGATGCAGGGAAGGTTGTTTACCGCACCGCAGAAATAGAACTTTCCGTTATAGGCCGTAACATTGCGGAACATTGCATTGTCGCCGGTTGTGCATTTGGACATGAGAACGGTAACTTCGCCCGTTACGGTGTCGATTTTCGTTAAAATGCCGCCGGCATTACCGCCGTCCTCTTCACCCGTGAAAAACGTGCCGTTGTAAAGCACGTTCAGAAGAGCCGTAAGCTTTTCCTGATCAAAATTGCCGCCGAGAACGCTGCTCATAAGGGTCAGCGTGTTTGTCAATGCGCCGTAGCAGGTGCCGACGTAGACGTATCTGCCGTGCCCTGCCGCACACCATGAATAGCTTTGCCCGCGTGCGCCCTGTCCGGCGTCCGATGCGGAAATAACGCCGTTGCCGACATAGTCAACAATACCGTCGTTCTGCCCGGAACCGTTGTCGGGATGCGTGATTTTTTCAAAGCTCAGCGTGCCGTCCGGCTGAGCATAGCTCAGTGCGGAAACACCCGTGAAACAGTTTGCGCAAAGTGTCAGGCAAAGAATAAAGCTGACAATTGCATTAAAAAGACTCTTTTTCAATTCTGTACCTCCCGCCCGCTTTTTTGCGGGCTTTTAGAAATTTGAAAACAGGTAAGTACTTTTCGCCCGTTTCATACTAATTATATATCTAAAATATGCGCATGTCAATACAAAAAACGGAAAGCCCGAAGAAAAAAATGAAACCCGTTCATGCGTTCGGTGAGTGATACTCCGATTTTTGTGTTGACATTCAGCCCAAGACGCGGTATAATATGCCTGATAACAAACAAGGGTGGAAGATCACCCTCGAATATTTAATGTTTTGCGCGGGTGTAGCTCAATGGCAGAGCGTCGGCTTCCCAAGCCGATCACGTGGGTTCGATTCCCATCACCCGCTCCATTTTTTTAATACAGCAAGACTTTTAATAACTGTTGAGATTTATTTTGCCGTTAATAAAAAAAGAAACAGAATAAGCATCAATATCAATATCGCTGCAACGATAAATACGGCTGCAAAACATGCAGCCGCTGCATGTTTTGCAGCTTTGTTGCCGTTGTTTTTATTTGCCGAAGATTTGTTGAAGTTTTCATTTGTGCGAACTGCATTTTCAAAATCTAAATCCTGCGGCTGCGGGATACGTTTCGCCTGAGCTTTGCGCTGCTCTGCCAATGCACGCCTGTAAAGAGACAGCGGATCGCTTAAGTTCAAAATGCGTGTGCAGAAGTTTTCAATCCATACAGCATCAGAAGGTACGCAAAGGCTCTCTTCACTGCAATCAGGCTCATGCGCAATCAAGTTTCTGATATGGCGGTAATGCTTCAATTTTTTTAAGTCATTGTTCCACCCTGCAACAAGGGATGGGCCGAAAGGTGTACAGGTCATCTCGTCAATGTATGCGGACACACGTCGCTCATCGCGCATAATCTCCCCGCAAAGTTTTTCGAGATGTTTGTAAGAATTCATAAAGCTCATAATGATTGGTCTGATAATCTAAAGTATTAAAATGAACGGCTGTCGAACGTTTTCAAATTTCGGCAGCCGTTCGTGTAAAGAAAAATGCAAACAAAAAGAGCATTAATGTTCCGGTTATTCGCAGCTTCGGCGGTTCACGGAAAAGGCCGTTTGTGATGGTTTATTCCGACTTTTTGCTCTCACCGCAATAGAGCAAGCGGTAAACGAGAACCGCGATGACTGCGCCTGCAAGCGGAGCGGCGATGAACAGCCAAACCTGTTTAAGCGGAGCCGTATTGCCGAGCAGTGCGCTCACAAAAGCGGGGCCGAAACTTCTTGCGGGGTTGACTGAGGTTCCGGTGTAATAGATGCCGAAGATGTGCACAAGTGTCAGCGTAAGCCCGATAACAAACCCGGCAATTTTTCCGTTTTCGGCTCTTTTCGTAACACGAAGAACAACAAAAACAAAAATAAACGTGAGAATAATTTCGATTACGAAAGCACCGAGAATGCTGATATGGCTTGATGCCGATTCAAGGTAGCCGTTTGAACCGAGTCCGCTTTGCACGTTGCCGTTTGAAATCAGCGCAAGCACGCCTCCGCCGGCGATGCCGCCGAGAAACTGTGCCGCAAGATATGTGAGAAACTCGCCGATACCCATGCGCCCGTCAAGCAGCATTGCAAGCGAAACAGCAGGATTGATATGACAACCGGAAATGTCTCCGATTGCGGCAGCCATTGCAATGATAACAAGACCGAACGCAAGCGCAACGGTCAATGTCGTCAGCGGAAAGGTCGGGGAAAACAGCAGAGCTGCCCCGCAGCCGAAAACCACAAGAATCATTGTGCCGAGAAATTCGGCAGCAAATTTTCTGAACAGAGTAGGGATTTTACATGTCATGACAACGCCTCCGAAAGTCAATAATCTTTTCTATATTATATCAGCTTCTCGAATTCTGTCAACAGTTTTTGTCAAAAAGAGAACACAAAAAACTCTCCGCTTTCGACAGAGAGTTTTGCCTGCAAAATCGAAATATTAATCCGAAACGGGTTGAGAATTATCTCTTTTCGGAAGAATCGACGATTTCTCCGTCGAGGGTTGCTTCAACGGGAGAATCTTCGATGCTTGCAATTGCCTGCTTTGTGAAAACAAGGCGAACTTTGTCGGGACCGACGCTGACGAAGACAACATCGCCCTTAACGGCGGTGACGGTGCCGTAGATGCCGCCGATCGTGCGGACACGGCTGCCGGCTTTGAGCCCGTCAAGCATTGACTGATACTGCTTCTGACGCTTTTTGTTGCTGCGCGCCGAGAGCACAAACATGATGATGAGTGCCGCAATAAGAATCAGCGGCAGACCGAACTGGCTGAAAAATCCGGAGATCGCGTTGCCGGTTTCAGCAGACATTCCATCAAACAAAAACATTGTTAACATACCTTTCTCTGTCGGGTTAACCGTATTATCCATATTATTCTATATCACCGAGTGCAGAATGTCAAGTGCAGCGTTGAAATAGAATTATACCGTAAAAATACTCGGCGTGCGGCATCAGCGTTTCGGATCGTCAGCCGAAGAGCAGCGTAAATTTGTCAAGCAGCGCACAGGGTTTATAGGAAAGCTTGGATTTTCGCAGACCCTCATCACCGGTATCATCCTGCCGGTTGATAAAGTTTACTCCGGGAAGTTTCATGCTCTCCGCAAAACACATTGCAAGCGTTTGGTATGCACCGGAAAAATCACGGAGCGCTTTTTCAATATGCACATGCAGCGTGTCGCCTACAATTTCGCCCGCCGTGAGCCCGACAACAACGCCGCCCGCACGGAGCATTCCGCCTGAAATGCCGAGTTCGGAAATGCAGGGGAGGAATTCGTCAATGCGTGCAAGCTCGTCCGCGGAAATGTCGCTGCCTTTATAGAATTCATCGCGGTTGAGGCGCATAAAGCTTTCCGCTTCAGGGAGGTTTTCGCCCGTCAGCATTTCAAAAGAAAAATCCGGATGTTCGGCTTTGAATCTGTTTACATGGTTGCGCTGCCCGTGCAGTGCTTTCCCGTTATAACCGCAGAATTGCTCATACGGATAAAGATAATCCGCTGAAGCGCGGTCACTGACGATTTCGGCTTTTCGGCCGATAATGCTTTGAATCACATCAACGTATTCGGAAGGAATGCAGGAAAAACGCAGAGGAATGCCTCGTTTTTCGGCATCATCGCGCGCTTCAAGCACGGCAGCGGAAAAATCACCCGTGCCTACGGGGCAGTTATAATACAAGCCCGAACCGTCTCCGCTTTCAAAAACAAACATTCCGTCCGCTTCCGCACAGCGCATATGATAATAATGCCGCCATATGTAGAGGCAGCCGGGAGTATAGTCACAGATTTGTATTCGGCTGCGGCGCAGGCTGCGGCCCTCGCGAATCAGCAGCTCTTTTGTAATCGGTTTGAAATCAAGCATGTTCAGTTGCTTCCGAGTATTTATAACACTTTGAATTTTGCAGTGCACTCGGCGAAAGCCGGCGGCACTGAAAAAAATATGAAAAGCGCGGGCGAACAATGCGCCTTTCGGCAGATCGTTCGCTCGCATGTGAATTTCAGAGTAATATCAACGGTTGCTCGGACTGTTCAAAAATCAGCCCTCGGCATTTTCTTCATGTTCATGATCGTGATCATGCTCATGGTCGTGGCCGCAGGAAACGCAGTTGCATTCGCTGTCGGTTCTGCCTTCTTTGCGGGCATAGTAGTTATCGACAGCCGCTTTAACAGCTTCTTCCGCAAGAACGGAGCAATGAAGCTTTGCGGGGGGAAGACCTTCCAGAGCTTCCACAACGGCGGAGTTGGTCAGTTTGAGAGCTTCGTCAATGCTCTTGCCCTTGATAAGTTCCGTTGCCATGCTGCTGGTTGCAACAGCCGCACCGCAGCCGAAAGTCTTGAAGCCAACGTCCTCAATAATGCCGTCATCGTTGACTTTCAGGAACATCTGCATGATATCGCCGCATTTCGCATTGCCGACCATGCCGATGCCGTTTGCATCTTTGATTTCGCCCATATTGCGCGGATGTGCAAAGTGATCCATAACTTTTTCGGTATACATATTGATTTATCCTCCGATTGAAACTTTGTTCGGGTTGTTTATTTTTCTGCAGATTTTGATTTAAATCAGCTCAGCCGTGATACAAAGGCGACATTTCACGCAGCCTTGCAACGATGCGGGGAAGAACATCAAGCACATAGTCAACATCTTCTTCGGTTGTGTCGTCCCCAAGGGTGAGTCGCACGGAACCGTGTGCAATTTCGTGCGGGAGGCCGATCGCAAGCAGAACATGACTCGGGTCGAGTGAGCCGCTTGTGCAGGCGGAGCCGCTGGATGCCGCAATACCGTTCAGGTCGAGCATGAGAAGGATGGATTCGCCTTCGATGTACTTGATGGAGAAATTGACATTGCCCGGCAGCCTTTCGGTGCGATGCCCGTTGAGACGAACCTCGGGAATGCGTGCTTCAATGCCCGCAATGAGTTTATCACGGAGACGGGTCATTCTTGCGCTTGTTTCATCGATGGATGAGCAGGCAAGCTCGATTGCTTTGCCCAAACCGACAATGCCCGCAACGTTTTCGGTGCCGGCGCGCCTGTTGCGTTCCTGTGCGCCGCCGATAAGCAGGGAGGGGAGCAATATGCCTTTGCGGACATAGAGTGCGCCCACACCTTTCGGTCCGTGGAACTTATGCGCAGAGAGTGAAAGCATGTCAATGTTCATTGCCTGAACATCGATGTGAACATGTCCGACTGCCTGGACTGCGTCCGTATGGAACAGAACGCCGCGCTCGCGGCAGATTGCGCCGATTTCGGCAATGGGCATCAGCGTGCCGATTTCGTTGTTGCCGAACATGACTGAAACAAGAATCGTGTCGGGACGAATGGCCTCGCGAACCTGCTCGGCCGTGACTCTGCCGAATTCGTCAACGGGAAGATAGGTAACTTCAAACCCCTGCTTTTCAAGGTAACGGCAGGTATAAAGCACCGCATGATGTTCCACGGCGGTGGTGATGATATGTTTGCCCTTTTTACTGAGCCTTTCCGCAATGCCGCGCAGAACCATATTGTCGGATTCCGTGCCGCAGCCGGTAAAAATGATTTCCTTTTCGGCATCCGCCGCATTCAGTGCGCGGGCAACCTTTTCCCTTGCGTCCGCAACTGCCTTGTGCGCTTCCTGCCCGAATGTGTGAAGGCTGGAGGGATTGCCGTAAATGTCCGTAAGATAGGGCATCATGGCGTCAAGAACTTCTTTGTTGAGCGCGGTGGTTGCCGCATTGTCCATATATACACGTCTCATTTGTTGTCTTGATTCCTTTCCATTTGAGTAATGTAATCATCCGCAAGGTCGCGGACGGAGGTTGTGTTCAAAACGTCGTCAATGCGCCTCTGCAATTTCAGCCAAAGCGGGCGTGCGGAGCAGGAACAGACGTTGCTGCAATCCGTTCCGGTTGTGCCGACGCAATCGACAATTGCCGTGCTGCCTTCAAGAACTCTCAGCACCTCGCCGACGCTGATAAGCTCCGGCGAACGGGCAAGCACGTACCCTCCCTGAACGCCGCGCAGCGCAGTCACAAGCCCGGCTTTTTTCAGTGAGGCTATAAGCTGTTCAAGGTATGCCGCGCTAACGCCCTGCCTTTCGGCAAGCTGCGCAATGGAAAGCCTTGCTCCGGAATCGTATTCGGTGGCCAGATCAACCATTGCTTTAAGTCCGTAACGACCCTTTGTAGACAGCTTCATATCGCGTGCGGCACTCCTTTCACCTTGTTTGCACCCGTTAACACCGAATTTACGATTTTTACCGACCTCGAACGGGCTGCACTTTTATTATGTGCAAAGCATACCACTTTACTCGGATATTGTCAATAATTCCGAGCAGTTCACTCGGATATATTTTACCTTAATCAAACCAAAAACGCCTGCCGCAAAAGTCACTCTGCGACAGGCGTATGCGATTTGTAATTAAAACGGAAATTATCCGGTGAGAACACGTAAATATCTCTCAAATACCGCTGCTTTCAACGCCGGTGCCGGTTTTGCCCGCATTGGATGCGGCAGCAGCCTCAAGCAAGGCGATCCGCGCTTCAAACTCATATATTTTTTGCGCAAGCGCGGAAAAGTTTTGATTTAAGCAGTTTTCGTTAGCCTTAATATCATCTTCGTGCCGCTGAACATCGTCCGCTTCGCTGCGTTCCGTGGGCAAAGCAACATAGTATAATGCGCGCATGTCAAGTGCCATGTCAATCCACCCTCTTTCCTATTCCGATTTCAAGCTCAAGTCCGCCGCGCAGGGTGAAACTTCCGCCCGCTTCGTTCGACAGTTTCAGCCGAAAGCATCTTCCGCCGTTTTTCAGCGGAATTTCGGTAACTTTTGAACAGCTGTCGGGCAGCTGCTTGCGGCAGGTGTATGTGTTGCCGTCAATTTCAACCGTCACTTTCAGCGTGCCTCCGCTGCCGCGCAGATAAAGCCTGCGCAGATTCTTGACGGCGGCCTTGGCTCCGAGGTCTGTAAGCGGTGTGCACCAAAAGGCATTTATCGGTTCACCGTCATAGTCCATGCCGTTATTAAAAAGGTAAACAAAACGTTTTGAATTGATAAAAAGCAGCCTGCTGCCGGAAACCGCCATGTCGATAAGCTCGAAACCGTTCCTGCGCATATATCGCCTTTCCAAAAGGTCATATTCAATCATTTCGTCCCTTGCGCTGCGCCGAAAAGTGAAATACAGCCTGTCGCGAACGATTTTTATGCGGCAGCCGGAAACTTCCGCCGTTGCCATATAGGCTTTTATGCAGCGCATATCCGCACAGGGACGCGCAGTGACTCCGTTGTAGTAATACAATCCGTTCTGCGTTCCAAAATACAGCATGTCGCCGTACACGGCAACGGCGGCATGGTTGGTCTGCGGTATTTCCGTGTCGATATGTTCAACGGTGTAATTGGAGGGTCTGTCCCCAAACAGCCTGTAAAGGCTGTTCTTTTTGAAAATAAGCAGCTGATTGGAGAGCGCACGCACGGCAACGATCGGGTCGCCTCCGAGTGCGCCTATCTCAACATGACCGCCCTCAACGGCGGGAGAGGCTTCAACCGCACCCCATTGTTCAACGGTGCGTCCGCTGCCCGGAAGAACGGAATAATACAGCCTGTCCGGATTGGCCGCATCGCCGGCCGCAAACAGTCTTCCTCTGTACATCGTCAGAAACGAAACGGGAATGTTTGATGCGTTTTCTTCCGAACCGAATTGGGTGACGCTGCTGCCGTCAAATTTAATCATGCCGTGCTGCCCGTCGGCGATAACAAGGTAATCCGTTGTGTTGATGCGAACCTGTGCGCAGTCGTATATGGGTTTTGAGCGCGTGCTTTGATAGGTATAAACGGGTGTCCATGCGTTTTCCATGTATGCATAAACAACACCTCCCGCAATAACGACCGGTATTTCCGCACCGTTCGTTCGATAAAGTGTAAAAAAGTCAATGCGGAGCGTGCCGGGCACGGCAGCTTCAAAGAGCCGTGTGAATCCGTATGCAACACGCAGTTCGCCGCCGTCGGTGCACATATTCGCCGCATCGGGCGTGCAGGCGGGGGACATAAGGTTCTCGTCGCCAGATTGATTCAGGCCGATGAATCTGTCAACGGAATAGGTTTGAATGCTCATTTGTCGGTTCCTTTCTCGATTTTCAATTATTGATTGCTGTTAAGAGTTTTGCGGCGGATCAGTAGCGGTTCACAATGCGGAAAGAATCATCGTCGCGTATATAGCCGCGCAGCTTGGCCTTGCCCGCTTCAAACATCGCAAGATAAATGTTGCCGCCGCTTTGTGTCGAAACATCGCCGCCGAGCCGTTCGCGCCCGACAACATAGTTCACAACAAGACCCAAAAGGCCGTCGTCAAGGTCGCTTCGGTCTGAATTGTCGTTCAGCGTTCGGGGCTCGTACCGATAAGTGATCTCGGCTGCCGTGTCATACGGGAGCAGGAGTGTATTCGTTCGGTCGCCGCACCTGAAAGGCACAGCTCTGCCGAGCTGAACAACGCGTTCAATGCGTTTCACGCGGCGGGGCAGCAGGCTTGTGTCAACGATGCCTGCCGAAGTACGGACTTTATCCGTGCGGAACAGCCCGAGTGCATCTGCAAGCTCGCGCTGCGCGTCGTTGGCGTATTGCGTCAGCCTCACACGGTAGTTTTCAAGGGTTTGTGCATCGTGTCCGCGGTCAAGCTGAGCAAGTGCGGCGGTAAGAATGTCGTTAAGGGTCATATCCTTCCGTGCCTCCTGTCAAAAAACTCTGTCGGAGCAAGTGCCGCCGTTCAGCCGCACTCCGCCGGAGTAAGCATTGCATTCGTATGCCTTTGAAATGCGTGCGGCTGTGCTCCGAACGCTTTTGCCGCTTTTGATAACAGCCGCAACGGCGGCGGGAACTTCAACGGGGACGCCGCGTTCAATTCTGTAGTTCACGGAGTTGATGCAGCCGACCCACGGGGAGTTTGTGCCGTTTTGTTCAATGATTATTGTTTCCGCTGCCGCGTTTTTTCGGCGGCAGTCTGCGGGCTTGGTCCCGTTTTTTGTGTTTTCCATTTGTTTTTCTCCTTGCTTTTTGAATATTAACAATCGATTTGGTTTTTCGGAAAACAAAGCTGCCGCCGAGCCTGCCGCCGGTGCGCGGATTGCCGTGCGGACAGCATTGCTTAAAAAGGTTGAAAATTTCCGAACGTTGATGTACCATATAATCAAAATCGTCGGGCAGTCCGCTTAGGTCAGTCTGCGGCTTTTAACTTTATCGAAAGGCGGCCGAAACGCGGAAAGCGGCGTATTCGGTCGGTTTACATTGAAAATGAAACGTAAACATATTCTCGGCGTGCTTTGCGTCGTGCTCGCTTCCGCATGCTACGGAATAACCCCCATTTTGTCCAATGCCGCACTGAACGGCGGACTGCCCGCATCGTTTGTAGCCCGACTGTTTCCGCGCGGAGGCGCAGAGTTTCTGATTGCGGACGCCTCACGCGAAATGACGAATGAATGCGTTGTGCTGTACAGCATGGGTATTGCAAGCCTGCTTTCGCTTTTTAATTGCCTTATCGGGAAAAAGCGTCTTGACGTCAGCGGGAAACAGCTTGTTCAGCTTGCCGCTTTCGGCGGTGGTGCACTTGCCGGAACGCTTTTGCTCATCACTTATGCCTATCTGCGCATACCTGCGGGAATGACGATAGTCCTGAACTTTACCTATCCCGTGTTTGTAATGTTGATCACGCTCGTTTCAAAAAAGGAGCGCATAACCGCCGTGAAATTTATCTCGCCGCTGCTTGCACTTGCAGGCATCGCGCTTATTTCAAATGCTTCGTTCAGCGGCAGCGTGAATGTCGGCGGTGTGCTGATTGCGCTGCTCTCCGGCGTTGTGTACGCAGTGTATTTTATTGCGGGCCGCGAAAGTGCGTACGCCTCGCTTGAAACGCCTGTTTCAAACTTCTATATAACCGCTTCCGCCTGCCTGTGGAGCCTTGCGGCAGCGCTCATCCTCGGAAGACTCTGCCTCCCGGCAGACAGCGTAATGTGGATAATTCTGTTTTTTGAAGCATTCCTCGGTTATGTTGTCGGTCTGCGTCTGCTGCTTGCGGGCATAAAACTGCTCGGCTCTGTCAGCGCCTCCGCCTTGAACACCCTTGAGCCCGCATTCGCCTCGCTCACAAGCATGGCGGTCTTCGGTGAGGCGATGGGGCTGCTGAAGGGCTGCGGCGTGATTCTTGTGCTTGCCGCCGCCGTGATAGGCATTCTTACGCTGAATCGAGAGGATTCGAAAACCCGTTCAAAGGCCTAAATCCGCAAAATCCGAAAAATCTTCCGAACAGTTGAAGTTTTCACCACTCTCAAGGCAGCTTTTTGAGCAACGTCCGCAGCTGTCGTAAAGTTCGTGTGCCTCCGCAGAAGGCTCGGCGGCGGCAGAAGCGTTGACATGCACATCTGATACATCCGTATCAGCGGTGCTGCCGTCGGAATTGTCGGCAATGTCGGGAAGATTGGGCTCGGCGGATTCGGAATCTCCGCCCTGTCCGGAACCCGGTTTGCCCATTCCGCTCGATACGGCGTCAAACATGCCGTTTGCCGCAAGTGCCACAACAGCAGCGTTAATAACGGAGATTGCCGCCGTGCCGAGTGACAGTGACTTGTCAAAAATGAGTGCAAGCATCAGTATGCAAAGCGCAATGCCGAAGCTTAAAAGCCTTGTCGGGATTTTTTTCAGCAGCGGTGCTTCCTTAATGAGCTGGGTAACAACCGAGGTTGCAACCGTTGCGCCCGAACTTGTGAGCAATGAATTCCATGTGAAAAATTCCTGCAATTTTACCTCACGTCCTTTCTTTTGCTGAATTTAATGCGGTTTTGATGCTCCGCATTCTCGTGCCGCCGGATTCGGCATCATTTGTGAATCCGAAATTGCTTCATGCCGCTCCCGGGTCGGAGCAGGGGTTGCCCGCATAAAGACTGTGCATTTCAACAAATTCATTCACGCCGCTCATGGTAAGTTTGCCGCATTTGCCGTCAACGCTGCCGCAATAGTACCCCAATGCGTTCAGTGCCGTCTGCAAATGTTTTATGGCATCGCCCTGTATCATCGGTCTGCGAACGGTCAGAATGATTTGCTCATCATAGCAGTTTTCGGTGTAAATCAGCTGTTTCGAAACAAGCCCGCGGTGTGTCCACGGCCTGTCCGAAAATTTCGTAACGCAAACGCCGAAATTCAGACCGCGTGCTTCAACGATCAACGGTTCACCGTTCAAAAAGCCGCAAACATAGCCCACATGGGTCATTCTTTCGCTGCTTCCCTGAATGAACACAGCCTCGCCCAAAACGTATGGCCTGCCGATGCCCGAAATTTCGCCTTTTTCGGTACACCATGCGGCATAGCAGTAATGCGCGTTGACATCAACTCCGACAAAAACATCCAAAAGCCCCTGACAGTCGCAAACCGTCACTCGGCGTGCGGCCCAGTTTTCGGTTGCGCGGTCGAACCTTTCACGGGTCCAGCCGCGTTTGCTGTAATATTCCGAAAAACGTCTGTTAAGCAGATCCTGAGTAACGATGTTTCCCGTTGTTCCGAACAGATACTCCCACGGAGAGGTTCCGCATTCTTCAATATCAAGCGGAATCTGCGCTCCTGCGGGGATTGTTTCGCGTTTTGCGTGAGAAAGTGCAAAACGTACAAAATCGATTGCATTCTTCATGATTTGGTTCCTTTCTTTTTATTGTTTTATTCTGCTGAATTAAGCCCATGCGCTCCAGTTTTTGGCACCTGCCGAAACGGTGCAGGTGCGGTGAATTATTGTGCCGTCGGTCAAAAGTGCGGCCTGCTCGATCGTTCCGTATTCGCTGCCTGCGCTGCCGGAAAGCGCGGCGGAAACAACGAGTATGCCTCCTTTGTAAAAGTACCAGCCGCTTTCAACCGCAAAATCAACCGGGTCATCGTTCGGCGTTGAAGCGGTCGGAAGTTCGACTTCCCCCCGAAAGATTCTGCTGCGTTCCGTTTCTGCTGCTGCGCGCTCTGTCTCCGCTGCCGAACGTTCAAGTTCCGCTGCTTTCCGTGCGTTTTCGTTTGCAATGCGATTATTCTCCGCCTCGCTGCGTTTCGCTTCGGCTTTTGCGCGATTGGTCTCAGCCGCGGCTCGGTTGTTTTCGGCGGAAATGCGCAAGGCTTCATTTTGCTTACGCGCGGCTTCGTTCGTTTCGCGGGTCGTTTCTGCTCGCGCCCTTCCGGCTTCGGCGGTTTTTCGGCTGTTTTCGGCATTCACCCTGGAGGTTTCTGACAGTATTCGCCCCTTTTCGGAGGCAGCTCTGCTTTTTTCCGCTGCCGCGCGTTCGGCTTCGGCGGAATTTCGCGCGGTTTCGCTCTTAACGCGTTCCCCCTCTGCAATTCCGATTGCGGAAAGAATTGCGGAAAGCGGAGGTGCGGCGGGCTCGCTTTCGATAGTTGAAGCATCGTAAATCGCGCTGCGGCAAGAAAAATTGAATTTTGCGGTTGTAACAAGACTGTCATAAACAGTTGCTCCCGCTGCGGAATTTTCGGTTCCGCCGCTGTAGATCTGAAGTTCGCATTCCACAATGCCGGGTGCAAATGACTGCGGGCGGAGCTGAAGTTTAACTTTGTCATCCGACACGCTTATACCGCCGCCGCTCTCTGCGCTGTCCTGCATGTATTTGCCGCGTGAATTTGAAAAAGCTGCGATTATTCGCCGCCCTTCAACCGAAACGGGAATGCCCGCATCGGTCAGCGCAAGATAAACAACATTGCCCGTGTCCCCGTCCACAACACTGAAATCGCCGCCGCAGCCCGGCTGTTTAAGGTCAAGAGTGATATCAAATCGCTTGATAAAACTTGTTTCGCTCATTGAATCCTCCTCTCATTTGCCTTGCGGAACAAAGCGGTTCATAATCAGCTCGTACAGCTCGTTTCCGAGCCTTTGCCGCATCTGTTCTCTTATTGCCGTCCATTCGGAAGAATTGCTGAAGAAAACATTATCGAGATTCTGCGCGGAAAGATGGGAAAGATATGCACAATAATAGTTATAGTACTTTCCGCTTCCTTCGGGATAACTGCCGCCGCCGGAGCTGCCGCTCTTGCCCTTTCCTTTCCCGTTTCCGCCTTGTCCGCCGCTTTTTCCGTTTCCGGAACCTCTTCCTGCCTGTTGTGCGCGGAGCTTTTGCATGTCCTGCCTGTGTCGAAGCTGCATTTCGGCAAAACTCTGCTGAATGCCCGCAAGCTCCTGCGTTGCTTCATAAAGATATTTTGCAAGCTGAGCATTATAATTGGCCTCAAGCATTGCAATATCGGCCGCAACAGCATCGTATTCGCGCCGCTTCATTCCGGAAAGGTAGGTTGAACCGCCCATCCCGCGAGAGTATGCGTCCGCATCCAATTCCGCAAGCGTCGTTTCGCCGTGTTCCCGTCGGTTGTCGATTGCGGAATCCACGGCAGGGCGCAGAAATTGTTCAAGTTGAGAGTAAAGCTCTTCAAGTGTCGGAAGAGTCAGTGCAACCCCGTAACCGTGAAGTGTTTCAAGCAGGCGCGTGTAATAGTCTTCAAAACTATCGGAGCTGCTGCCGGTTCCGCTGTTTTCGTTTACCTCGTCGGATCCGCTTGAATTATCGGAATTGCCAACAGCATTTCCGCCGACGGCATTAATGCCGTCGGAATTCGGGCTGTTTGCACCGTTCGGGTGATTTCCCGTATCTGCGCCGCTCAAAGGAAGCAAACCTGCCGTGCCTTTCTGCGGGCGAAAAATGCCTGCCGCCTGAGCTGCTTCTGCGGTATTGGGTTTGGCGGCGGCAATTCCGCGCAAACCTGCCGTGCTTTTTTGTCGCGGTCGAACGGCTGCAAGCTTCATTCCCCGCGGTTCGGGTGCCGAATCTCCGAAAACTGCGGTCGAAGCGGCGGTGTTAATCGGCACGATATCGTTCAATGCTTTTCTGCGGCGTTTTCCCGTCAATTGATTTACCATACCTGTTATTTCGTTCCTTTCTTTTTTGCTGTTAATTCTGTATTGAAGGTAAAAAACGGTGGAAAGGGATTTCCGAACACGGAGCCGACAATATTTGAGGCTTTCGTTCGGAAACCCCGCAGTATCGGCTGATACAATCAAAATATATCGTTGATACCGTTTGTTTTGTCTCAGGAAACGGTATGCTCAATGCGGACAAGCCACAGGTCGTTCAGAATGACCGCTGCATAGGCAGCAACCTTTGCACCGACTGTTGCGCGCTGATCGAGCGGATCCGCAGTGCCGCTGCTCCCGTGCGGTTTTACGATCAGCTGAACCGCCCCCCTGCCTTCAAGGTCAACAACGCCGTAAGCGTCCTTGCCGAATACCAGCGTGCAATGAACATCAGCCGCACGGTTCCCGTTGTCGGACTTTGCCGCATCATCGCTCCAAACGATGCTGTTTGCGGTCAGTGTGGCGGCTTCGGTCAGCTTAACGGTATTTGTATCCGCATCATACGGGTTTTCGGAATCCAGCGTGTATTCATTGCTCCCGATATGAATGGTGTTGCCGCCGACGGAGAGATATTCTTTCTCCGCTTCGGTGGGCGTGTTTTTAAGCACAAAGGTTTTTGATGAGGTCGTAGCCGCTTTAACGGCATTGTGAACGCTCTGAGAAAATACTTTGGCCTCAGTGCTTTCAACAAACACAACACCGAACAATCTTCCGATTTCTCCGCTGTAGATAGCTTCGGAATTGCTGTAAGTCGAAACGTTTTTCCACATCTCATCGTTCTGAAGGTCATATGTGGCCTCCGGCGAGCAGATGCAGATGAAATGCGGCTGCCTGCCGCCTTCACAGAAGGGGCGCGCTTTGTTCTTTTTCAGCGTTCGCACCGCTTTTCGAATTTCGGTCGTCGTCAGCCTGTCTTCGCTTGTCAGGGCGTTTCTGCCTGCTCTGCCGCCGGCATATTGAACGTTGCTGCCTGCACACATTGCATCGCGTGTGATCCACTCCACAACCGTGCCAAGCTGTTCGCCGAGAAGCTCGGCGGAATCATTGATAACTTCGTCATATGCCGTAAGGTCGAGCAGGTCACTGACTTCAACATATGCACCGTATTGCTTAACTTCCGCCTCAACATCCGTCTGTGAAAGTGTCTGCCCGGTGGGAGTTTCGCCTTCAACAAGGCCGGATATTGCGGTTTCGGGGTCGAAAAGGTTCCAACGGCGGAAGTTTACGTATTTTCCGCTGTTGCGGGGAATGGGGCGTTTCTGTCCGAATTCCGCATGGACAAATCGCGTCTTTGCGCTTTCAAGAAGCTGCCTGTCATAATATTTCGCAGGGAACTTAGCGTTCACGGCTGCGGTTGCGGTGGTGTTGATGGTGGTTTTGTTCATTTTGTTTTCCTTTCTTTAATAAATCTGTTTTGCTCGGCTTTTATCCGCGCTCAAAGTCGTATTCTTCGTCCGTCCATGGCGGCGCGCTTAAGCTGCTTTCGGAGTGTTCGGAACTGCTCCGCGCTCATGGTTTCATAATCCGCTTCCGGTGCCTGCGCAAGGCCGCCTGCGAGAGGAAGCGGCAGACGTTCGGCATTTGCATCCGCAGCGTCTTCAAAGGATTCCTCCGCATTTTCTTCGGCGGCAGAATCAGCGGTTTTTGCTTCGACTTTCTCCCAAACGGAGATTATCCTGTTCACAATGCTTTCGACTTCCGCCGCATTCGCAATGAGTTCGTTCGGCAGATGCAGCCTGTTTATAAAAGCTTTGCCGAGTTTTGCATATGCGTTTTCATGCTGCACGGCAGCGGCAGCATTTTCGGCTTCACTTTCTTGGGGTGCATGTTCCGCTGCTTCCTTTTCGGCTTTGTCTTCGGGCTGTTCCTTTTGCGGAAGCAGCTGCAAAAGCTCCTTAAATGTTCTTTTTTTCGACATTAAACTGTTTCCTTTCTTTTTCAAAATATAACGATCAGTGTTTTACGGCAGCCTCTCGTATTCGGCAGCCGTCCGCCCCTGCTCCCCGAAAAAACAAATAAGAGCGTTCCGTTCCGTCGGCACGTTCAATGCGTGCGGACTTCATCGGTACGCTCTTTCTGTCAGCTGAGGCGGTCACTTTCTGTTTATTTGCCGCAGGCGCGGTTTTTGTCCGCGTTTTATCGGCAGACGGAAAGAGCGGTGGCCAACGCATTCTTCCATCATTTACTATTATAGCATAGATAAAATCAAAAATCAACTGTTAGGAGAAAAATAATTATAAAAATCTCTTGGAAGCGGAAAGTACAGAATCGACTTATTATCGGCTGTGCGGCAATAAATCTGCCGAAAAGCATATGAAAAAACCTCCCCGTCGATTTTTGATCTTGGGGAGGTCGCTGTTTAATATGTTGTGTGAAAAACGAAATAAAGGCTTATCTCAGCCAATCGATATTGCCGGCAGCAACGGTATCGACTCCGTAAATAACAACAAAATCCTTTGCATTGTATTCCTCTGCAAGCTCACTCGGCGCGGGCATCGTGGGGCTGTAGTACATCGTGCGTGTATCAAGCATTATGATTGTGTTATAATGCGCTGCCAAAAACGGCACTATCGCATTGCCGTAGCTGTCCTTAAGCACAAACAGTGTGCCGCTTTCAACGTTCGGATTCACGATTTTTGTAATGCCGTGGTTGCTGTACAGGTATGCGGCATATTTATCAACAACATTGCTGGAGAGTTTATCCGTGTCAAGAGAACCGCGATGTTCGGTTTCAACCGTACCGTCAATAACGGTAACGCTCAGGTCGCTGTCATAGCTTCCGATCCATGTCTGAAGGTCGTCTGCGGGAATCTCCCAAAGACCGCTTTGCCCGTATGCCGTGCCGTAGAAGCTGTAGGAACGCTTTTCAAATTCGCTTTCGGCCAAAGGCTCAAAACCCAGGTTCTTTGCAATTGCGCAATAAGCAATGTATGAACCTTTCATCGTCAGGTGATGATCCGTGCGGTAATAAAGCTCGGAAACATTGCCTGCATTGTTGAAAACATTGTCGGCAAAAATGCTTTTTGCACAATTCCGAAGTCCGTACACCGAATTCAGCGCATCGATGATCTGTCCGTCGGCATATTCACGGTGAACTGCGGGAAGCTCCTCCGGAAGCATATAGCCTGCGGAAGGAATGATAAAGGTGAAGGCGTTCAGATCGTTTTCTGTTATAAAGCCGGAAATTTTTTCGGCGTTTGTTTTCATCGTTTCATCATCTCTTTGAACGGGTGCGCTGAACAGGCGGTTATTCTTGCCCAGAGTGACTTTTTCAACGATGCTGCGCCCGGAGTAAAGGTTCATGTGCGAATAAATCGAAACAAACGCATTCCTTGCGGGAAAATGATCCTCCATCCATGTGTCAACTTCGCCCGAGAATTTGCCGCTCAAAATGTTGCCGAGGCTTGTGTTCGGAGCGGAGGCAAGCACGCGCCGTTCGTTCGGACTCAGTTCGCCTTCATGCTTCGGCAAAAACATAATAAGAAGGAAAAATACTGAAATAAACCCCGCAAACAGAACGATTAGCAGTTTGTTTGCAGAGCCGACCGTATTGCGTGTGCCGCGTTTTACCTTGATTTTGCAGTCTTTATTCATAATTATTTCGGGTTGTGGGTTCGTTCGCTGCTGTTCCGTATAACGAAACCTGAATCGAGCTGCGGATTTGACCCTTTTGAGTGAATCCGCAAACCCGATTCGTGCGTTAACGGTGCATTACGCTTTGCGGCGTTAGGCTGTTTTCAGTGCAGCATCAAGCTGTGCGTTAAGAAAGCTCTGTGCAGCGGGTGCATCATTGCTGACGATGACAAAAACATAATTGCCGTTCGTCTGATTGACGGCGTTTTCAAGTTTGGGAACCTGATCCGCGCCGTAGCTTGCGTATGCCTCGGCGTTGTAATCGATCCACTCTTTGACCGCGCCTTTGCTGATGCTCTCGGCTGCTGCGGCATCAACCGCTTCGATAACGATAACAACTTCCGGAGTGGAAGCGCTGACGGAATAGAAAAGTCTGAAGCTTCCGTCCGCATTCTTTGCAAGCTTCGTTTCGTCAAGTTTAAGCTGAGAAATCGCTGCGTCCGCATTTGGCACTGCTTCGGGTGTTACCTGGAAGCTGCAATTGTTGATAAGGTTGACTCCGATTGAGTTCACATCAAGCTTGAGCTTTGAATAATCCTTGCCGCATGCGCAGAAGATGAGCATTGCCGCAACAAGAACGAATGCGGATGCAATTTTGAGAATGTTTGCCTTTTTCATTTGTAAGTCCTCCGTTTGTTTATCTCTTTTTTATGTTTAACCTTCTTGCCTGCCGCCGTCAGGGACGAAGCACGGCTGCAACCGTGCGGCAGATATGATCCGCCCAGTATTTTGAGTAGGTCATGTTTAAATGAATCCCATCGCCGGATGCATCCGCGGGCAGACAGCCGTTTGCGTCAACGAGTGCCTCGGGAACGGAAACGTAATGACAGCCGCGCCGCGCCGCAAGATCAACAAGCTGCGCATTGTAAAGCTGGATGTTTTCATTCGTGACCCCCGTTGTGCTTGTGCTGCTGACTTTTGCCGAAACCGGCGGAATCAGCATGATGAAAATTTCGCATCCGGGCTGACGCTGCCATATGTCATCGAGAAATTTGGAATACTTTTCGATGAAAGTGTTGAGATTCGGCCAGCCGAGTTCGTTTTCGCCGAACATCAGAATGACGGCTTCGTAGCTGCCCGTATTCAGTTCATCAATAACCGGCACACTGCCCGTGGTCGTTGTTTGGGTGTATACGGAAAGAATGTTCAGCCCGACGCGGGTGAAAAATTTGCCGTGGGTAATGACACCGTATTTATACAACCCTTCGAACGTGGAATTGCCCACAAATGCACAGTTGTCGAAAACGGTTTGGTCAATGGGTGCATTTGTGTTCAACGGCGCATTCGTGTCGGCAGGTGCGGGTGTTGCCGTGGGTGCAACAGTTTCGGCAGCCGGCGCGGTTGCAGGTTCAACCGAGGGCAGCGGCGCCTTTGTCACGGGCAGAATATCAACAATGACATTCGGGGAATCATCTTTTTTGCATGCAGTCAGTGTGCAGGCTGCAAGCGATGAAAAAACCATCAGCGCAGCCAACGCGGGGGAAAGGAAGGAACGCAGCCTCCCGGTGCGGCGTTTGTTTTTGTATCTGAAACTATTTTTATTCATAATGTTGAAATCCATTCGTTTACTCTGCGGAGAAGCACGGCGAAAATCAAGCCGAGTGTTGTCCGCATGTTCCCTATTATACCAGACCGCTTGCCGCTTTTCAACATTGCAAAGGGCTGCAAATGTGGATTTTGCCCTTTTGAAATGTAACATTTTTGTTAACAAAACAGAACCCGCGCAATAACTGACCTGCACAGCGAATAAGTGTGCGGGATTTTTTTCGGGAAGGGCGGCAAATTTGGCTTTCCCCGCAGCAGACAAACCAAACCGCAGCACTTGATGCGGCACGGGCAGGAGCGATCGGCATTGATTTTGTTATTGAGCGAAAGACATGCCGACGTCCGTTCCGCCGTCGCAGGAGAACAGCCATTCGACTTTGTCCCCGTTGTGAAGCTCGATGCTGTCTATGCCCTCGCTCGGAAATTCGCCGTTGACGCGGAAGAGCCAACCGCTTGCGGCTCCGCACGCGCCGTTTTCAAGGCCCTGAATGCTTGTAACAAAGGTTCCTGCCGCTCCGCTTTCAGACACGATCACGATGTCGTATGTGCGCAGCAGCGAGAAAGTTTCGGCAACGGTCTTGCCTTCGGAAAGGGTCAGCATTGCGTTTGTAATAAGCATACCCTCATTTTGAAGGCCGTCTTTAATATTCTGCGGCAGAGACGCGTTGTTGTATGCGCGCGTTGCATCGATCGTAAGCGAAATGCGAACCAAACGGGAAAGATCTGCGGTCTGAGCGGGTGCAGTGCGTTCTCCTTCGGAACCGCCGCCGATATCCACCGTTTCGTTGGGGTCAACTGCGTCGGATTGACATGCGGAAAAAACGAATATCATCGCAAAAACAAGCAGAACAGAAACGATGGAATGCAGAACCTTTGCGGAAACGGTGCGGGATGTTGAAGCCTTCATTTGGTTGTTTTCCTCCGAAATTCCGGCGGATGAATGAACCCGCCCTTTTGTTGCACTGAAAGTATAACAACTGCATGAAAAAAAGTCAACAGCAGCCGAAGCCGAAACAAAAGCTTGCTTCAGCCTGCAAGCTGACGCCTTTAAATGCTTTGGTGCTTGCAATAAGCGGGAAGATGTTCTATAATATGAATAAAGCGAATAAAGGTACTGCAGCTGCTGTTGTCGGCTGCGGCGACCTATCGCAAATCACGGCGGAATAACCCGAGGGCAGCGAACTCTCGGGCATATTCGGCTGCATTGAGTTTATATTTGTTCAGCTCGTACACTTGTGTCGGAAGGGGAAATTTAATATGCAGAAAGAGAATAAAATAAACGTGGATAATGCGAAGTATGATTCCTGCGGCGTGAGGATTATTGCGGCATCCGATATGCCCGTATCGCTCTGGAGCGGCGGAAGAACAACCGAGATTTATATTGCGCCGGAGGGAGCTCTTTACGCTGAGCGCAATTTTCTTTTTCGCATCAGCACGGCAGAGGTCGAACTTGAAGAATCGGATTTTACATCGCTGCCCGATTACAACAGGTTGATTGCATCGGTAAGCGGCACAATGCGGTTGGCACACGGAGCAAACGGCAGAGAAAAGCTTGTGCTGCCCCGCTCAACCGTGTATGCATTCGACGGCGGAATTCAAACCCATTGCGTCGGCAAAGCGCGGGATCTGAACCTTATGCTTCGCAAAGGTGCGGCGGAAGGCGAGCTGGTGTTTGTTGACAGCGGAACGGAACTTGATCTTGAACCCGCCGCGAACGAAACAATGCTTCTTTTTGAGTTGGAAAGCGGAAATGCCGCACTTTGCGCAGGCGGGAATGCAAGGCTGCGCTGCACGGCAAACGGACAGTGTGCGCTTTTCACCGTTCGGCTTGTCGGAGAGGCAATTCCTGATTCCGATAATCGGAACGGCTGATTTTCAAAACGGATATTATTAAACGCACCAAAGGGGGTGAACGCATGGAGAATACGGCAGTTAATTCAAACATGACAAACAGAGAGACGGAAGCGAAGGGACTGAACGCCGAAATCAACCCGCTGTTCTCAATTTTAGATAAATCGGAAGAGTTCCGACGGCTGCAAGAAGGTCTTTGCGGCGGCAAGGGTCCCGCCGGCGTCTTTGGGTTGGGCGAAGCACAGCGAACCCATATCGAAGCCGCTCTGTTTTCAAAAGCAAAGCGGCCGATGCTTGTTGTTGTTCCGTCCGAGCAGGCAGCGGCAAGGGTGCACGAGGAACTTTGCTGCTATTATCCCGATGCGGTGCTTTTTCCGGCAAGGGAACTGCCGCTCAATGCCCACAGCTATGTTCAGTCACAGGAATTGACGTCAAAACGGCTGCGAACGGCAGCACGGCTGATAAAAGGTGAACCCTGCCTGGTGGTTGCGCCGATCGAGGCCGTTATGCAGCGCATGGCACCTCCCTCCGTGATTTCGGCATTCACTCAGACGGTTCGAACGGGCATGGTAATTGAACCTGCGTCACTTCTGAAAAAATTTATCGATGCGGGTTATTCACGCGAGGAAATGTGCGAGGGAAGGGGACAGGTCTGCCTGCGCGGCGGCTGTATCGATATTTTTCCGATAACGGCGGAAAATCCCGTCCGCATTGAATTCTTTGATGATGAAATAGACACAATGCGCGAGTTTGATCCGCTTAACCAGCGTTCAACCGAAAATACGGATTGCGTTGAGATTTTGCCCGCAACGGAACTGCCGCTGGATCGGGATATGCGGCAAAAGGGCATTGCGGCTTTGCGCTCAAAAGCGCATTATGCGGCGGAAACAGAGATTTTGCGTGCGGGCGGAATTCCGCAGAACGCTCTCTCACTGCTTCCGCTTTTTGTGCGGAACGAGATAACCTTGCTTGATTATCTGCCGGAGGACGCCTTGATTATTCTTGACGAACCCTCCCGCATTGAAGAAAGCGCAAGGTTCGCTTTCTCACGCTTCACGGATAATCTTGCGGATGTTCTGCACAGCGGGGAGGGGCATGAGCTTCAGGCGGGACTGTTGAATGCTCCGAGTGTCACCATGGCGGCGCTGGACAGAAGCTCAACCGCAATGCTTTTTGCGTTTTCAAGGAGTTATCAGCTGATAAAGCCGAAATTTCTTGTTAAATTCGATTCACGTCAGATTTCGCGTTATGTGCAGGGGGATACGGCTCTGCGCGACGACATCGGCCTTTGGCGGCAAAAAGGCTTCTCCGTTTTGCTTTATGCCGGCAGACATGCGGAACGGCTGCATGATATTCTTTCCGATTTGGGAATAGAAGCTCCCGTCACTCAAAAACTCGGCAGGGACATCGTTGAACGCGAAATAATTATCACCGGGCAAACGATTCCGCGCGGGTTTGAGTATCCGGAGCTTCGGCTTGCGGTCGTTTCGGAATATGAACTTTTCGGTTCGGAATATCGTCCGGAAACAAAACCGACAAAGCACCCGCATAACAGACTGACGCTGTACGATCTCAGCGTCGGCGATCTCGTCGTGCATGAAGCGCACGGAATAGGCAGATTCACGGGCGTCAGCACATTGACGGTTGACGGAAAAACCCGTGACTATATCGAGCTTTGCTACCGTGACGGCGACAAACTGTTTATTCCGACGGATCAGATGGACAGGGTGCAAAAATATATCGGCGGAGAGGAGGAAAAGCAAAAGCTTTCAAAACTCGGCTCCGGCGAGTGGCAGAAAACCGTCGCAAGAACGCGGGCGAGCGTGCGCAAACTTGCATTTGACCTTGTGAAACTTTACGGCGAACGCGCAAGACGCAAGGGCTTCCGCTTTTCGAAGGATACGGATTGGCAGCAGAGACTGGAACTCAGCTTTCCTTATCGCGAAACTCCGGATCAGCTGACAAGCATTCAGGAGATAAAGGCCGATATGGAATCGGATAAAATAATGGACAGGCTGCTTTGCGGTGATGTGGGCTACGGCAAAACCGAGGTCGCGCTGCGTGCTGCATTCAAATGCGCGATGGACGGCAAACAATGCGCATTTCTTGTTCCGACAACGATACTTGCTCAGCAGCACTACAACACGCTCTGCTCCCGCTACTCCGGCTTCCCGATAAAGGTCGAGCTGCTTTCCCGATTCAGGACTCCTGCGGAACAGGCACGCATAAAAAAACAGACTGCGGACGGAACCATAGATATTCTTGTCGGTACACACAGCATTCTTTCAAAGGACGTAAAATTCAAGGATTTGGGGCTCTTGATCATCGATGAGGAACAGCGGTTCGGTGTCAATCATAAGGAACAGATAAAAAATCTGAAGCGAAATATAGATGTTTTGACCCTTTCGGCAACCCCGATTCCGCGCACTCTGCACATGAGCATGAGCGGCATACGCGATATGAGCGTTATTGAAACCCCGCCGGAAGCGCGTTATCCCGTGCAGACTTTTGTTGTTGAATACAATGATGCTCTTGTGCGCGAGGCAATCATGAAAGAGCTTGCAAGGGGCGGACAGGTCTACATTGTTTACAATATTGTCAAAACAATGGATATCTTTGCCGAGTCGCTGAGCAAACTTGTGCCTGAAGCGCGCATTGCCTATGCTCACGGGCAGATGAGCGAACGCCGGCTGGAAAACACCATGATGGATTTCATGGACTATAAATACGATGTTCTGATTTGCAGCACGATAATTGAAAGCGGACTCGATATTTCAAATGCAAACACCATGATAGTCTATGATGCGGATAAATTCGGCCTTTCGCAGCTTTATCAGCTCCGAGGAAGAGTCGGAAGAGGCGCAAGGCTCGGTTATGCCTACCTCACATTCCGTCAAAATAAAGTTCTCAGCGAGATTGCCGATAAACGCCTATCGGCAATAAAAGAGTTCACGCAGTTCGGTGCGGGCTTCCGTATTGCAATGCGCGATCTTGAAATTCGCGGTGCGGGGGATATTCTCGGCGCGGAACAGCACGGTCATATGGCTCAGGTCGGATATGATTTGTACTGCAAAATGATTGATGCTGCCGTTAAGGAAGCAAAGGGCGAAACGGTAAAGACGGAGATCGACACCGTAATGGAGATACCGATAGATGCCCATATTCCCAAAAAATACATTCCGCGTGAAACAGGCAGAATTTCAATGTACAAACGCATTGCGGCGATTACCGATATTGACTCGTTCCGTGATGTTCAGGATGAACTTATCGACCGATACGGTGAAATCCCGCGCGCAGTCCAAAATCTGCTGGATATTGCACTGTATAAATCCCGCGCAGCTCAGCTCGGTATTCTGAATTTCACCGTTCGTCCGGAGGAGGTTCGCTTCACTTTCGGCGCCGATGCTCCGTTGGACGGCGCAAAGCTGTTTGCCGCTGTCGGAACAATTGACGGTGCGGCGTTTGCAGCCGGTGAAAAAATTGCGCTTGTCATCAAAAACAAACATAAAACCGGTGAAGAAATGTTCCGCATTGCACAGGATGCGGTCAACACACTGCTGCTCTGCACGGAAAACGCGGGTTGATTTCCTTTTTGCGGAAAAAACAGCTGCATAATTCCCTTTACGAAAATACCAAATCCGAAGATATATAAACTCGGAGAATTTGCGAATATCTCGGCAGGAGCGGCTTTCATTCCGCAATGACCTGGAGCCGTTGACTTCATATCGGCGAAATGATACAATATAGCGGCAGGCTGCACTGCCTGCAAAATCAACCGTGGAGGCTTATGCATGTATCAACAGAGTGTGGACAGATCCGGCGGATCGCAAAAAAGTGACCTTATTCTTTTCATCGTTCTGATCATTGCTTTTTTCGCAGTCGGGGCGGTGGTCATGTATCTCGAAAAGCTTTTTGATTCGAATGTCCCTCGCTACGTTTTTATCGGGCTTGTTCTTGCCGCAATCTATGCGATCTACAGGCTTCGCATCATCGGCTTTCGCTACACTGTGTTTTACAAAGAGCCGGAGACCGTTTACGATCCGCGTTTTGACGATATGATTACGCATGAGGATTACCCTTACCCTGTCGGAACAATAGTGTTCGAACGCATTGTAAGTGCAAAAGGCACAACAATCGAAACTCTTTGCGGCGGTGACATAGTTGCCGTCTGCACTCCCGGCAGCGAGTATTCGGGTGAAAATGCTTCGTCGGTTATCGACTCCGCAAATGTTTCATGCAAAAAAGCGGAAAAAGCTTACTCCGTTGTGTACAAAAAGGGTGATGCGCTGCACAGGATTTTTTTCAATCCCGATGAAGAATTTCTGAATCATGTGCGCGAGATCGCTCCGCAGGCAGAGTTTTGCTGATTCGGAACACGCAGTGCGCGGTTTCGGAATCTTTTCATGATTTTTCATGATTAACGAAAATGTACAGAAACTGAAGAATACGATTCGTGCAGGAAGGGCGATGCACGGTTATCTTGTCACGAGTGCGGATTGTGATGAAACCGCGCCGGAAGGTGAACCGTCATCGACTGCGGAGCTTTTGCGTCAGTGCGCCGCGCTGCTGCTTTTCGGCAGCGAAAAAACGGAGATGCTGGAATTCTCTCCGGATTTTTACGAGCTGAACGGCGGCGCAAAAGTTGAACAAATGCGCATGATTCGGCAGGAACTCAGCAAAAAGGCGTTCGGAGGAAACAACCGCGTTGTTGTAATCACCGATGCCCATATGATGAACGACAGTGCGGTGAATGCAATGCTTAAAATGCTCGAGGAGCCGCCGGAAGGCACGTTTTTCCTGCTTACCGGCATTGAACAGCGCATTCTTCCGACGATTCGTTCGCGCTGCCAGATCGTTCGTCTCGGAACGGCGTCTGCGGCGGAAATCGGTGCGGAGCTGATTCGCTTGGGTGCCGCAAAGTCGGAAGCGCAGCGTTTTGCGGCGCAGAGCATGGGGTCGCTGACCCGTGCGAAGCGGCTCATGCAGGACGAAGCTTTTCAAAAACTCAGGCAGAATGCGATTGAAGCTTTGCTTGATATTTTTGAGGGAAAGCTGCCGTTCGGGTGGGCAAAATCAATCGGCAGGGACAGGCAGGCTGCAAAAGAAAGCCTGGGGTTCATGCTTGCTGCATGTCATGATGTTTTAAACAAAAAAACAGGAGCTGCGGGCGGCAGTTCGGGAGGCATGAGGCTCAATAATGCCGCCGGCGCATTGTCGTTCAGTGCAATTCATTCCGCAGTCATAAAAATCGCAGAGGCGGAAATGCGGCTGAGCTCAAATGCGGGCGTGAACCCGATTCTCGACAGGCTGATAATAGATATTGCCGAGGCAATATCCGATTAATCTGTCGGAGCAGGATTTGCCTGTTTCGGGCATGCGGCGGATGCATTCAATAATTTGATGAAAAATTGGGACGGTTTAAATAATGAACAAGGTAATCGGAGTTAAGTTTAAGGACAGCGGCAAAATTTACTATTTTGATCCGCTGGAGTTGGAAATAGAAAAGGGCGGCAATGTAATTGTTGAAACCGCAAGAGGACTTGTTTTCGGTGAGGTTGCCGAGCCGCCGAGGATAATTGCGGAAGAAAGCATCGTTGCTCCGCTGAAACCCGTTGTCCGCGTTGCAACGGATGAGGACAGAGAGCAGCATGAATACTATCTCTCAAAAGAAAAAGAAGCCTTTAAAACCTGTCAGCGCAAGATTGAAGAGCACGGGCTTGCAATGAAACTGGTTGATGTTGAATACGCATTCAACGGTTCGAAACTCAGCTTCTATTTCACGGCGGACAACAGAGTTGACTTTCGCGAGCTTGTAAAAGACCTTGCCGGCATTTTTAAAACACGCATTGATCTGCGTCAGATCGGCGTTCGCGACGAAGCAAAAAAATGCGGAGGCATCGGTGCATGCGGGCGTCCCGTCTGCTGCAGCTCATTTTTAACGGAGTTTATTCCGGTTTCAATAAAAATGGCAAAGTCCCAGAATCTTTCGCTGAATCCGACAAAAATCTCCGGCATTTGCGGAAGGCTTATGTGCTGCCTGAAATATGAACAGGAATGCTACGATATAATGCATAAACAAATGCCCACCGTCGGCACCGAATGCGTAACGGTTGACGGAAACGGTGTTGTTATCGAAAATAATGTAATAACCGAAAGGACAAAGGTCAAAGTAACGCTTGCCGATGGGACGCTTGATGTTCGGAGCTATCCGTTCAACGAGCTGAATTATGTCAACAAAAACGGGGTTCGCTGCTGCGGCTGCGATGAATGCGGCGGTTGCTGCTGCGGCAATGCCGAGGGTGATGAAATGCCGCAGCAGGCAGCTTCAAAACCCGACTCCTCAGACGAAGCCGAAAAAGAAGCAGAGTTTATTGATGAACCTAAATACGACCGAGCTGATATTTATTCGGACGATGAATTTCATTCCGATGAAACGGAAAAGGGTGACGGAGAACTGCCTGCCGCAAAGCCTGCAAAACATGTAGAGTTCTCCAAACCTTCAAATTTTCAGAAAACCGCAAAATCTGCGCAAAAGGGCAATCGGGTGCAAAAACACTCCCAAGGGGGTGACAGCGGCCGAAAATTTAACAAAAAGCAAAACAAAAGACAATGGACGCCGCGCTCAAAGTCTTCCGAAATGCTTGAACACGAGGACGAGTTCGACGGAGTTGAAAAAGGGGACAGACCCGACAGACCCGGCGGCGGATTTAAAAAGCAGCAGAAACCTGCAAAATTCAAGAAAAAACCAAGGTACTATGACCGACGCGCCGATAAACGCGCAAAAGCACCGGCAGGCGATGCCGAAACCTCCGGTACGAACTGAAAATCGAACGGACGCACTAAAAAATAAATACTGAAACATTTTTAAAGAGACTGCCGCAAAATCAAGTCAGGTTTGCAGCAGTCCCTTTTTGAAATCCGAATCAAAAAAATTAAAAGAGTTTACTCATCATGAAGCAGTCTGTTTTGCGCATCCCGGTTCACCGACTGCCAAAGATCCTCTGCGGCGGCTGTTGTTTTGCGGCTCAGAATGTCTTCACGGGCGAAAGTAAGCCTGCGGTTTCGCATAAGGACTCTTCCGGCAGCCATTGTCATAACGCACTCATGCCCGCTCATGCCGAAGATAATATGCCTGTCCGTATTCACGGCACTCAGCGGCGTGTACGGGATATAATCCATAATGATTATATCCGCAGCCGCACCTTTTTGAATCCTTCCGATCGGGATTCCGAACGTGCGGGATGCAATCTTGGCGTTCCCGTCAAAAAGAATGCGTGCAACTTCCGGAAACCCGGCGTTCGGCAGGCCTGCGGTGTGTCTCAGTTCACTCAGCGACATTTTTGCAACTTCAAGCATATCGGCTGCATAGGAGTCGGAACCGATGCCGAGAGTAATGCCCTTTTCAAGTATTTTGAACACGGGGCAGCATCCCGTGCTGTTAAAAAGATCCGATTCGGGACAGTTTACAATGCTGCTTCCGCTTCGGCGGATAATATCAAGCCCGACATCATCCACATATGTGCAGTGTGCAAGCAGCGAATCGGGTGTGAGCACACCGGCGTTCTGCAATCGCTGAACCGGGCGGCAGCCGTATTTCTGCGTGGAATCATAAAGATCATCCGGGCTTTCGGAAACACTGATGTGAAAACCCGTGCGTCCTTTGTTGCGTACAACGCATTTGCGAAGCGTTGCATCCGACAGCGTAAAGGATGAATGCAGCCCGAACATTGCGTGTATTGTCGGAATATTCATTGCGGAAATGCTGTCATAAAAATTCAGGTTTTCCGAAATTGCAAGTTCGCTTTTTTCGTTCCCGTCGCGGTCGCTTGTTTCATAGCAAAGGCAGGCACGTATGCCGCAGTCGCGAACGGCGGAAGCAATCGAACCAAGGCTCCCTGTCGGTTCAAAATAGCTTGCATGACTGTCGAAAACGGTCGTAACTCCGTTTTTAATTCGTTCGGCAATTGAAGCATATGCGGACATTTTGACAAGGTCAAGCGTTAGATGCCTGTCGATGGACCAGCGGCCGTTATGCAAAAATTCATAGTATTCTGCCCGTTCGCTGACGGGAAGATCAAATCCGCAGGTCAGAGACGAATAAAAACGCGTGTGTGCATCAATAAAACCGGGCATTATTATGCCGCCGCATGCATCGATAAACTCCGCACGCGGATATTTTGACACAAGTTCGGCCGTTGTGCCGACTTCGGCAATGCGGCTCCCAACGACGACAACGCCGCCGTCCTTCATGAAAAATTCATCCCCGGGAACCCGCGTGATAAGGCTGCCGTTCGCAATAAGATACATCGGTTCCTCCGTGCTGCATACAAACACCGATTCACAAACTGTTTAATAAACAAACCCGAAAACGCACTGAACGAATCGCTCTTTGCGGAAAAGGATTTAAATTCTGTTTTTCGCAAATACGATTTGAACTCAACGCGGAATCAGCCTTGCGTGCTGCACTGAAAATACGGCGCGCATTCGGTATTCGCAATACATTTGTTCACAAAAAAATAACGCACATATTAAAATCATATCATTTTTCCGGACGGTTTGCAACTGTTTTTTTGTATAATTCGAAAAATGAAAAAATCTTTCGTTTTCCCCTTGCAAAGCCAACGGGAATGTTGTATAATTAAAAAGTCGCATCCCGTTCGAGGTTTTGCCGCACGGCAAAAGTGGGTGTGTTGACGGCCGGGTCCCGTGCAATTTTCTGCCGTGAACCATGTCAGGTCTTGACGGAAGCAGCATTAAGCGGATAAGACGATGTGCCGCGGGGACGCCTGGCAGGAGCATCCATTCCCTTGCCGTGTGCAGTTCGCTGCTGAAGAACGGGTGCGATTTTTTTCTTTTAGATACAGTATCAAAAAGAAAAAATCAAATTGAACTATTGAATTGCTGCGGCTCGGACTGGTGCGGAATGCGGATCCCGCATCGGTTTTTTTGCGCTTTTGCTTCAAATTCGTGACTTTTATGTGCGTGACTGCCGTTCCGAAAGCTTGTAAACGGCAACAGGCTTTTCGCCGCAAAATTCAACGGTATAACCGTCACCGGGTGCCGGCGTGAAGGCGAATCTGCCGTTCGGATTCGGAAAAAAATGCGCAAGCACGCCGCCGATAACGCCGCCGTGGGCAACAACGACTGCATCAACCCCTTCGGAAATGACAGGTTTCAGTGCCTCAAGTGCGCGCGCCGTGACCTGCGCGCCGCTTTCGCCGTTTGGACAGATGTTATCCTCATTATTTCCTGAAATCCATTTGATATATGCAGGATCATCCTTCAGTTCGGCATAATTCCGCATTTCAAAATCTCCGAAGTCCGCTTCACGCATTCCGTAAAGCACACTGTGCGGAGTGTCCCCGTAGATTGCGCGAAAACTCTGCTCGGCGCGCAGCATTCCGCTGGTGTAATAACGCTCGGCGGTCGGATAAAAGCCCGTTTTTGCACGTGCTTCAAGCTCTGCATAACTTTCGGGAAGAATGGGCAAATCGGTACTGCCGTAATAAATACGCAGCATGTTGCCGCGGGTCATACCGTGCCTTATCAGAGTCAGTTTCATCGTTGAAAAACTCCTTTCGCTATTTTAACCTTTCGGGAAGTCCGCAAAAAAGCCGTATCACGCTGTCTGCTTTTGCTGCGGCCTTTGCAAGGGCCGCACCGTGCAGCTCGCGCCAAAGGCGGTCCTTCTCGGAGAGAGGAACAACGCCGCAGCCGATTTCGCGCGCAATGAGTGCAGTCCGTTTTTTTTCGGACAATGTGAACAGCGGTGCAAGAAAATCATCGTCAAGCCGTTTGACTGCCGCGTCAAGGTCGGCATATTCGGCGGCAATTTTTTGAGTCAATGCCTCAAAATGAATGTAAACACTGCTGTTCCCGCCGATAACGGAATCGAAAACATTTGCTTCGGAGCACTGTGCGGCGGCAAGGTCGAGGACAGCGGCGGCATTGAACCCAAGCCGCTGCACGGCATAGGTCAGCTTGCCCTGATATGCGCCTCCGATAATCAGCGTCAGCCCGCCGCACTTATCAATTTCATATGTTTCGTTTGAGTTCATATAAATACCTGTTTCAGTTGTTTTTTATCGATTCAATTGCTTTAATCCGTTCACATGCGGCCAAACAGAAGCAGTGCCGCAATGCCCGCAAGCTCCGCAAGTGTAAGCGAAAAGCCTGAAATATCTCCGTTCATGCCGCCGAGCTGCTTTTTTTCGCGCAGAATACAAATCCAATATACCGCAACAGCCGCGATCGGCGCAAAACCGACTTTGCCGCAGAGCAGCGGGGGAAATACAAGAAAGAGTGCGAGCTGAACAAAGAGCGAAACGACGGAGGCCGCGCTCCGAACAGCTCCGCTGTACTGGCTCGTTTGCATCGGTTTCAGCGTTTGAACCGCAATCCCGGAACAGGCGCGTGTGCAGGCGGGCAGAACCGCAAGCGTCAACAATGCTTTGAAATCGAAAGATTCGAATGAGAAAAAAAGACTCCATTGCGCGGCGGCGAGCAGAATCATGCATATGACGGCGAACGAGCCGCAGTGGGAATCCTTCAGTATGCGCTGCCGGGTTTCAAGATCGCGCCGCGAAAGCACAGCATCGCAAACGTCCATGAACCCGTCAAGATGCAGAAAGCCGGTCACAAGCCACGGCAAAGCGCAAAGAATCAATGCGCGAACGGCAGAGGGTAAATTGAGAGCCGTGCAAAGGTGAGCGGCCGCAGCCCAAATTGCGCCGACAATAAGCCCGATGAGCGGCAAAAAGCCGAGCATTCTGCCGCGTGCAGCTTCATCCCAGCGCCTGAAGGGACAGGGGATTGCAAGAAACATGCCCCATGCCATAAAAAAACCGTAAATAAACAACTTCATAACAATAAAATAAAAAGAAACAAACAGTCACTGTATGCGCGTTCAGAACGTCGGAACATTTCGGGGAAGCAATGCGTCTCCCTTTGTCGTTCGCATGATTCCCGACGATGCTTCAACCACAATATCGAATTCGGAAGCAAGCTGTCTGCAAACAAAAGCCAATGCTCGGCGGTAGCTTTCGGTAACAGCGTCATATTGCATTCCGTCACGAAAAATGTCATCGCATACACATACAAAATGCATTGCTGCGTTTGCAATTTCCGACAGTTCGGCCGCAACACGTTCCCCGGCTGCAAAATCAACGGAAAAATCGGCATTTTGTGCAGGCGGGGGGAACATTTCGTTTGCAAGCAGAGCCGTCACACTGTCAAAAAGTACGCAGCCTCCGCGAACCGATGCGGAAAAAGCGGAGGTATTTCGGCCGCATTCGATGGTTTCAAAGCCCCAACCGGCTCGCGCTTCAAGGTGGCGCGCAATGCGCTTTTCGTCTTCCGAATCGGAAGGTTCCATCGTTGCCCAATAGTACGCAGGGCAGGAGCCGCGCGCCGCAAGCATCCTTGCAATGCGCTGAGCCGCCATGCTTTTTCCGCTTTTGCTTCCGCCGACTATGAGTATTTTCATTTTCGCTCCCGAGTTTTCAAACGGTCTTAACGCAGAACGCCGATTCGTTTCGAATGTTTTCAAGGTAGTTATCGTTGATGCTGGCTTCCTCAAAGGTTGCCATATCGTTCATTGCCGCACAGGCGGCGCGCATGACCTGAAACGCAACAGGGCAGCCGCTGCCCTCGCCGAGCCGCATGTTGAGATTAAGCCATGGTTCCATTCGAAGTTCCGCCGCCGCGGCACGATAGCCGATTTCATATGAAGCATGGGAAAGAAAAACAAAGTCGCGCACCGTTTCACAGAGCCGAACTGCCGCAAGCGCAGCAGTAACGGAAATCAGTCCGTCCGCAACGGCGGGAATGCCGAACAGTGCACAGCCGATGAATGCGCCTGTCATTGCGGCGATATCAAATCCGCCAACCTTTGACAGCACGTCCAAAACATCCGCTCCGTTGGGTTTGTGCAGCGCGACCGCATCTGAAATGACACGTTTTTTCAGTGCAAATCCCTCGTCCGTAAGCCCGCTTCCGCGCCCGGTGACGCTTTCAACAGGGAGGTTCAGCAGGCAGGCAAGCACAGCGGCGGATGTTGTTGTGTTGCCGATACCCATTTCGCCTATGCCGAGTGCATCCGCGCCCGAGTTGTGCGCACGCTCGGCTGCTTCGATTCCGATTGCAAGGGCATCGACAGCCTGACTGCGCGTCATTGCGGGCTGCTTTGAAAAGTTTGCGGTGCCCAACCCCAGTTTGCGGTCAAGAATGGTTTCGGGAACACTGTCGGAATTTATGCCGACATCGATAACTTCAACATCAATGCCGAAGTCCCGCGCAATTGCGGACATGCCGGTTTTGCCGCGAGTCATATTTATTGCCTGCGCAAGCGTCACGCTCTGCGGAGTTGAAGCAACACCCTCGGCAACTATTCCGTTATCGGCTGCGAACACAACTATGCGTGTTTTTTCTATGCGATTGCACACGCGCCCTGTAATTCCCGCAAGTCGGACGGAGATTTCCTCAAGTGCTCCGAGGCTTCCCGGAGGCTTTGCAAGCTTGCTCTGCCTTTCCTTTGCGGCAGCTTTTGCGGCTGAATCGGCGGGGCGAATGCGGGAAAGCAATGCTTTCAGTTCGGTTTCGTTCATAAGTTCAATCCACTGTATATATTTTGCATATCATGAATTATTTACTCAAAAAGCCGTTTTCAACCAGCCAAACAACGGACGGCGCGGCAGCCATGTTTTCAATCGTAAAGGTTGCATCCGGAGATTTTCGGATGATATATTCAATCGTTTCCCGCATCGGAATATTTCCGCTGCCGAGAGGATTGTGAAGATCGTCCCCGCCGAAATTGTTGTGCAGGTGAACATGCATAAGCTTCGGTGCGAATCGGTCGATCCAATGCGTCAGCGGGATTTCGGAAACGCGGCTGTTTGCATGCCCGATATCAAGGCAAAGCCCGAAGCGTGAATCGTTAACTCCCTCGGCAACCGCCGCTGTGATTTCCGGTTCGGGTTCCATAACGTTTTCAAGCAAAAAACTCATATCGTTCGGTGCGTTTTTCAGAAAAACACGCCAAAACTTAACGGATTCATCAATGAAATACTCTTTATAGTAAACAAAAGGTATGAATCCCGAGTGAAAAACAATTCGTTTTGCTCCGATAACATCCGCCGCAAACAGTGCTTGGTCAAATCGCCGCCGAACAACATCGCGAACAAGCGGATCTATTGCACACGGAGAAAGCTCCGCAAACGGGGCGTGAAGCAGCAGCCGCAGACCGCAGCCCGATTCGGCAGTAAGCTGCGAAACGCGGCAAAAATGCGCCGCACTGTCCGTATCCATGTTCGGCGCATAGCAGAATTCTGCAATTTCAAGTCCCAGCGAGTGTTCCCGCGCAGCAGCAGCGCAGTCCTCCGCAATGGTTGAAACGAAAAGTTTTTTTGAAAAGTCAAAAGTCATTTTGCATGTTGTAAGCTTGAGTCGGTTTGCATCCGTATCGGCACTGTATCCGCACTTTCCGCACCGCTGCAACAGCACGAACGGTGATGCATTCAAGATTACCCTCCGGACCGGTTCCTTCGGGCGTTGTAAACTTGACGCCGATATTTTCCGGCGGAACGCCGAGAGCCTCTGCAAGGTTTGCACGCATTGCTTCGCGGAAGGGCGCAAGCTTCGGTTTTTGGGCCGTTATCACGGAATCGATATTCACAGTTTCAAATCCGGCTGCGCGAATGCGTGCAGCGGCCTCTTTTGCAAGCAAAAGGCTCGATATGCCGCGAAATGCTTCATCACTGTCGGGAAAATGCTGCCCGATGTCGCCGAGTGCACATGCGCCGAGGAGGGCATCAATCACGGCATGAGCAAGTGCGTCCGCATCGGAATGCCCAAGCAGTCCGAGTTCAAACGGAATTTCAACGCCGCCGAGGATGAGCTTTCGCCCGGCTGCAAGGCGGTGGGTGTCTTCGCCGATGCCGATTCTGAACATATTACTTACCTCCGTTGTCGGTAAAATCGGATTATCTCCCGAATGCGGCTCCGCAGAGGATCTTGCGGACACATTGCCCGAGGGGAGATTCCGCTCACTGCGTTTTGAAAGCAAAAACTCAAAATACGGAATATCGTCCCGCGTTGTGAGCTTCAGATTCTGTTTGCTGCCCGGAGAAAAATGCAGCTGTACTCCCGTTGAGCGGCAAAGGTCGGCATCATCCGTGAAGCTGCCGACGGCCTTGCTGTATGCATTCAAAAGAATATCTCTGCGGAAACTTTGCGGGGTTTGTGCCGCAAGAAGCCTGCTTCTGTCAAGCGTTTCTCCGGTATCGCCGAAACGAACGGTGTCCGCAACGGGCACGGACGCAATGCCGCAGCCGTGTTGCTCTGCGGCACGCAGGCTGGCTTTAATGGTTTCTCTGTCAACAAGGCAGCGGGCACAGTCGTGAACGGCGGCAATCGCACCCGATGCTGCGCATACGGCATTGAATACTGACTCCTGCCGCGTTTTCCCGCCGCGAACGATTTTCACGGGGTAGGGCGCGGAATTTGCCGCTGTAAGTGCAATTTCCTCCGTGTCGGGCGAAACGGCAATAACGGCTTCATCGGCAATTCCGCAAAAAGCTTCAACACAAAGCTCGACGGGTGTTTTGCCGCAAAAACGCATCAGCATTTTGTTTTCGCCCATTCGCGATGATGAACCGGCTGCAAGCAGAATTGCGGATACTGTAGTTTTATCCATGCTGTTTCGGGCCTCTTCCGGCTGCGGTGTCAATCTGCATCGGTATTCAAACTGTCTTCAATGATTCTGTACATGCTGTCCGCTTCCTCTTTGCGAACGGTTTCGCGCACGACAAGTACTTCGGCCGTCAGCCGTTTTGCGCCCATGCGAACGCTGATTATGTCCCCCGGGTTAACATCGGCTGCAGGCTTTGCAACTTTGTCGTTCACCGTTACCCGTCCCATGGAACAGGCTTCGTTTGCAACGGTCCTGCGTTTGATAATTCGCGAAACCTTAAGGTATTTATCAAGTCTCATCAGGTGCTCCTCTTTAATGATTATTCTTTAACATAGTCTTTTCCGACGGATGCGATAAGGTCTTTATCATACACAATATCGGCGTCATCCATCCATGTATCAAGCAGCTCGTCCCATGATTCGGTATCGCTTGTCGCTTTGACGATCGCCGTTACTTTGTCAATCACATCAGCAAGCTTAACTTCGCCGGGCGTTTCGTCCGCGCCGCGGTAAATGATATGCAGGCTGCCGTCCGTGTCGGTGAACACATCCGAGTATTCACCGGGCTTAAGCAGCGAATAAATCTCCTTGACGGTTGAACTCCAGTCACCCTTTGAGGAGCTGTGTTTTGTTGAAATCAACTGCCCCTTTGTGCGGAAGGTTTCGCAGCCCCCGTAACTGTCGCTGCCTGCAACGTATTCGTTCTCTGTATACTTGAGCATGACCTGAGCAAAGTCCGCTCCGTCTTCAAGCTCGGCAAAGGCCTTGTCGATTTTTGCACGATAAGGCTCAATGAATTTATTGTACATTTCATCGCATTCAGCCTGAAGCGTTTTGTAATCCGAAATCAGCTGCGCAATTCGCTCGGAATTTGCGCCGTCACCGTTTAAGGCATCCGTAAAAAGCAGAGATGTGCATTCTTCACGCAGCGAATCAAGCTGTTCGTTCTTTTTTTTGTAGTCATCGCCGAGTTCGCCTTTGGGAATAACAACAATATCCATGATTCGGGAGTATCCCTCCGGAACAACAAGCGCGGGTGCGGCATCATCGTAGATACCGCAGTATTTTTCAAAATACTCTTCGTTATCTTTATACTGCCCGGGATTGGAGGCATAAAGCTCCCTGTCCGATTTCAGCTGCTTTTCGTACCAATCAGCAATGTCTGCATCCGTCACGGAAAAATCTTTGCAAACATACTCCTTGTATGCTTCGATAAGCGCCGTGTTGCGCAGTTCGAGTTTATATTCCTCGCAGTATTCATCATAGGTCATGGTTTTGCCGGTGTAATATTCGGAAAGCTCCGCAATGGCGGCATCGAAATACTGCTGAACAGTCTTTGAATCGTCCTTGGCATTGGATTCTTCGGCAGTTTTCATATACTCGTCGTATATCTCTTTAAGTTCGGTTTCCGCCTGTGCATCGGATTCCGCGATTTGTTCATCGGAAAGTTTAAATCCCTCCTCCTTTGCCCGGTACAGAACCACCATATCCTTAACAAGATATTCAAGCACCCAATCGCGGAATTTTTGCAGCTCTTCCTCGTTGCTGACGGGATCATAGCCCATTTGCTCCATGTATGAAAGATATGAGTCGAAGGCAGCCGTATAGAGGGCGTAGCTCACGGTTTCGTCCCCGATGGATGCGACTGCAGCGGTCTTGTCATTCGGAATACCGTTTTTGTCGTTATTATTGTTCTCGCATCCGCTGAAGCAGAACAGAAAAGCTGCTGCTGCAATAAAGCAGACAACACGCATGAATGTCGAGGTTTTTTTGGAAAAGCCGGCGAAAATGCTTCCGCATCCCGATCCTGCCGCGGCTGAGCAGCCGGGCTTGCGGCGGTCGTTGTTTGTTGCGGTCATAGTGTGTGATTCCTCCGTTCTGAGTTTTGGAAAAACGGAACCCCCTGATTTTTGATTAACGATTATTCAGAGCATTCCCGAAAATCAATCGATATCGGAAGCAGCGAAAACCGAGGCTTTGCTGCTGACGCTTAAGAACTGCCGAAAACTGCACATTAATTCTGCCGCCGGCAAGCGGTGCGCCGAGAGTATCCATTCCGCTGTCTATTATACAGCATTCAGCCCCGTTTGCCAATGAGTGCGGGAATAAATCACATTTTTCCGCCGAAGGGACACATTCGGTGCCAAAATCACGGTTTCTCGTGCCCGAATCGCGGAGCCGATAAAAACAGACAGCAGAAACAAACAGCAGAAACAAGTTGAATATAATTTTAATAAAAACTCTTGCCCAAATCGAGGTGAATGCTGTATAATACGATTGATATTTTATGTACATGCGTAAGCAGGAGCATTCTGTGTCCGAAGCGCATGATCCGACAGTGCCTGCTGCATTGTTCGGGATAAGGAGAAAGCATTGACTCGAAGGAAATTTTCAATATTTACCGCTTTGTTCGCTGCACTGATCGCTTTTGCGGCTGTTCTTCCCGTTTCAACGGGGTTCGCCGCAAATGCGCAGACTGTTCATGGCAATTCCGCCGAAATCACCGTTCTGCCCGCAAAAAACGGAACGGACGCGGCAAGCATTTCGGCAAACCCCGCATTTTTGTCCGGTCCCGGACAGGTCACCGTAAGCATCACGCTTCGCAACCCGGGCGGTGCTGCGGGACAGGGGCTGGATGATACCGCAACAGGTTCCCTGATAAAGGAACCGTCGGATCCCACTCCGACTCCGACATCCGAACCGACACCCGAACCCGAGCCGTCAACTCAGCCCGGCGGCGGTGTGTACACAAATGTTTCAATAGTCAACACATACGGCGTTTCTTTCAACACTTCCGATGTTCCCGCGGGGGAATCGCGCACATTTACCGGCACGATGAACGTTGCCCAGGAACAAATCGGCGAAACACTGCGCTTTACAATTGCATGGTTCGATACGGCAACCCAAACCGCAGGTTCGCGTGAGTTGACTCTTGTCATTTCCCGTGCGGATACGGCTTATCTTAAGCTTTCGCGCAGCGTTGACAAATCGATTGCTTCGGCAGGTGATATTGTCAAATTGACGTATACGATGATAAACACGGGCGCTAAAAAGCTCAACAGCATTATCCTTGTTGATAAGAATGTTGCCGGTACACAGGCAATGCTTCCCGCATTCAGCCTTGCCCCGGGAGAGAGCCGCGTATTCACTTACGAATACACAATGCGCACATCAACCGTAACAAGCAAACCGACTGTATCGTTTGTTCCCGAGGGGTCAACAAATGCCCTGTCGGTAACGCTTTCGGGGCTTACCATCGGCCTTATAAATGCGCAGCTCACCAAAACGGTCGAAATCGGCACACCCACACCGGACGGCGTTGAATTTACACTGTATCTGACCAACAACGGCAACCAGAGCCTGAATTCGCTCACCGTTACGGACGATCTCGGAACCGTTGTTCAAAGCGGTTTCAGCCTTGCAATCGGTGAGTCGAAAACCATTAAATATTTCGTCAGAAACCCTGAAGCCGTTCGCTATGTTGTGTTCAACATCACCGGCGTTTATTCGTCCGGCATTGTGTTTAAGGACAACACAAAGAGCTACACTGTTCGCCCTTACATCGATCCGACAACTCTCGGCCTTGAGTTCCGCGCAGAAGTTCGCACTCAACTCAATCGAGAGAATATCATTGGGCTGACTTTCACCGTCACAAACACGGGAAGCACTCCCTACACCGATGTTGTCCTGACCGAAAAAGAACTGGATTATGAAATTCACAAGATTGCCGTTCTTGAACCCAACTCCGGCGCACAGTCATTCAATATCGATCTTAACGTCGGCGGAGAAAGAGATCTTGTGTTCTTCCTGACGGCTCTTGACGCTTCGGGCAACACGCACATGTTTGAGGCGCATCTGACCGCAAAATATATCGATGCCGAAGGCACCGTTCCGAACGAACCCCCGGCAACGGGCGGGGTCACGGTCGTTGACGATCCGAATATCGGCAGCAAGCTGGACGGAATGCTCACAAAAACGGGAAGTGCGCTGAAAGTATGGTACAGTATTCTTATCATTATTGCGGCAGTTGCGCTTATCGCGATCATTGCCCTTGCCGCTGTTGAAATTTACAAGCGCAAGAACGGCGGGAACGCAAAAAAAGCACCGCGCAGACGCGCACAGGAGGACGATGAAGACTGATAAGGCTGATTAAAAACCAAGGCTGAGCGGTCGATTCATTCAACTGCACCGCTTCAGCTTAAACAAGTGACTGTTTATATAACCCGCGCCGGCGGGCGGCTCAGAACGGGTTGCCTGTTGAGCTGCGGGTTTTATAATTTGCCGATAAACGGCATCGGCGAACCGAACCGTGCGGCGGATAACAATTCAAAACAGAGGAAAACAAAGGAGAATAAGGTATGCCGAACACTCAATTCATTACCCTGCTCATCATTACGGTTTTCAGCCTGTTGGCGGGAATCGTTTCGGCTGTTGTTTTATTTGGGCAGCTGAATGCAAAAAAACGCGAACGCGCAGAGCTTGAGCGCAAATTGGAAAATACGGTCGGTGCCGCAATGAACTCCTCCGTCGGCAATGCATCGGCGGAGCTTGAACGCAGGCTTCAGGACAGGCTGAAGGAGCTTTCGGACGCACTTTATCGATACAACGAACAAACAAAGAATGATTATGAACGATTTAAAAATGCTTTAAATGAAAGCATTGCTTCTTCGATGCGCGAAACCGCTTCCCGCCTTGCGGAGGCACAGACAGCGGCGGCAGAAAGAATCTCCGCAGAACAGAAAGCGTTTTCGGAAAAACTGAATACCGAACAAAACGCGCTTTCCGAAAGGCTCTCTTCCGAACAGAAGTCGCTTTCCGACAGGCTTGCCGCAGGGCAGGATTCCTTCGAAAAACAGATTTCGGACAGACTTGCTGCTCAGAATACTCTGCTGAAAACACAGGCGGAGCAGGCGGAAACGCGCAATAAGCATTTTGAAACGGTCTGCACGGAAAAACTGGCGGCAATGGATGCGAGCGTGAAGCTCATGACGGAACGCAACGAAAAGCAGCTTGATGCAATTCGCGGTGTTGTTGACGAAAAATTGCAGGAGACGCTCACGAAGCAAATCTCCGAAAACTTCAAGCTTGTTGATGAACGTCTTAAACAGGTCTATCAGGGGCTCGGAGAAATGCAGACGCTTGCAAGCGGAGTGGGTGATCTTAAAAAGGTTCTTTCAAATGTCAAAACACGCGGCACGCTCGGCGAAATTCAGCTCGGCGCAATTCTCGGCGAAGTTCTTGCGCCGGAACAGTACGAATGTAATTTTGACGCCGGAAAACAGAATAATGAGCGCGTTGAATTTGCAATAAAACTTCCGAATGACGGCGGAGAAGCGGTTTACCTTCCCGTTGACAGCAAATTCCCTGCGGATATTTATTCCAAACTCTGCGATGCGTATGATTCCGGCGAGGATGTTGCCGCTGCGCAGAAAAACCTGCGTGAAGTTCTTCTGAAATGCGCGAAGGATATAAAGGATAAATACATAAATCCCCCGCGCACAACGGATTTTGCGATCATGTTCCTGCCCACGGAGGGACTTTATGCCGAAGCGGTGCGGCTCGGGCTTATCGAAGAGCTGCAAATGCGTTTCCGCGTTAACCTTTCCGGTCCTTCAACCATGGCGGCACTGCTTAACAGCCTGCAAATGGGGTTCCGAACACTTGCAATACAAAAACGCAGCAGCGAGGTTTGGGATTTGCTCTCTCAGATAAAAAGAGAGTTCGGAAAGTTTGACGATGTGCTCAGAGCAACGCAGAAATCGCTTGAAAAGGCGCATAATGACCTTGAAACGCTTGTGGGTGTTCGCACAAGGCAAATTTGCAGAACCCTCAAAAAGGTTGAAACCCTTCCCGAAACCGATCCCACCGGGGAATATAAAACCCTTGCGGAAGCTTTGATAAATGCGGATGACGGCGAAAACTGATGCGTTTTCGGTCGATTGCGGGTGAACCTCAGCCGGAATAAAGCGGATTCAGCTTTATCGGCGGGTACGGAATCGCGGCGAGAGTCGGAACGGGGTTTGCATAATCAAAGTTTGGATTGAAATACCTGTCGCCGCAAAGCAGTGTTTCGCGATATACGTCATAACAGCGCAAAAGATTGGCTTTGCCTGCATTGGCATAATCATTCGGAAGTCCGCCCGATAACCGCGCCTTTGCAAACGGAGTGAAGCAGTTTGCAAGACCTTTTCGCATGAGCCGAACACAGAACTCCGTGTCCCATCCCACTCCGGACAGTGTTTCGTCAAACATGCCGAAACTGAAAAAGTTTTCGCCGCTGACTGCCATAAATGCGCCGCTGACGGCGGTTACATTGCGCTGAACGTGCAGAAAACTGCATTTTAAAAAGTCTTCAAAATCATCCTTTTCGCCGGAATAAGGGCTTTGTGCCCAGCCGTTAAGGCCGATAACGGTGCCGGCGGAAAGGATGTTTCCGCTTTCGTTCACGATTTTTCCGCCAATCGCACCTGCACCGTGCCGAAGCGCAAGTTCGGTGAATTCGCGAAGGAATGCAGGGGAGAGAATTTCAATGTTTCCGTTTAAAAACAGCAGCAAATCCGCAGCGGCTTTGCATGCACATGCATTCAGCGTTTCGGGCAGCGGCTGTTCCGCATTGACGTGAACGATCTCTGCCGCCCTGTTCTTTTTGAGTGCCTGAAGATAGCGGCGCATTCGCTCGTCACCGCTGCCGTCATCCGCAATGATAATTCGCCTGCAATCAACCGTTGCCTGCATCTCCGCCGAGTCAATGCATCGCTGAAGGTTTTCAACTCCGTCCGCACCGGCGATAACAATGCCGACGGAGGGTTCGCGTTTTCTCGGGTAACGCATACGAAGTGTACCCAAAACGCTGCCCTCAAAGCAGTAGCCGTTTGTGCGGTTTTTCTTTCCCGAACCGTCGCCGGGATAAAGGGAATTGAATTCACGCTTCAGTATATCGGTGCAGGGAATTTCGCTGCCGTCGCAGTCGCGGATAACGGTCAGCCCGATTCTTGCAATGTGAATGACCTGCTTGGCAGCCGAAGCACAGTCAATGCAGTATGCCCAAAGCTCCGCCGGTGTGCTGCCGCGAAACCCGCCGACAGCCGTATGTACACGTTTGGAAACAAGCATGGGCCGCCCGATGCTGTTGAAGGAACGCAATGTGTCGCGCCCGTAGTCGGGCTTAAAAATCGGGTTTTGCCGAATGCCGTCAATCACGGAGTCCTCATCGGCAAAAACAACCTCCGCTTCGGGATTTGAATGAGTTTGCAGAACAAGCATGTGAAGCGCGTCCGGTGCTGGCAAATCTCCGGGCAGCAGCTGCAAAAAGTATGCACCGTTAAGCATCTTCTCGGCGGCTTTCAGCTGTTCGTGCGCTGTGCCGTTAAAAAGCACAAGTCTGAATTTCGGAATGCCTTCATAATCCGTAAGCCCTGCCTGCGCAAGCTCCGAAACCACGCAAACTTCAAAATTTGCATAGGTTTGTTTGCCGAGCGCTTCGAGCGTTGAGCGAACGGCCGCACGGCTTGCTCCCGAACAGGCAATTGCAACGGAAACGAGCGGTGCAGGGTTCAGCGGCTTTTCACGCTGCAAGTCCAACTCCGCTTGTGCAGGCAGGTTTTCATGCAGATAGTCGGCATAGTCGGAAAATTTGTGCTGATTACAGACCTGCTTCGGAAGTGCGTTGAATGCCCCCGCAATAATGTCTGCCGCGGCAGTGATTATTCCTGAAGTGTTTGTTTCTGTCATTTCGGATTCCTCCTGCATCATGCGGTATTTCTGTACCTTGTTTTTTACCGCGTTTGAGCGGTTCGGCGGCTGTTACGCCGCCTGCTGCATGATAGTATCTGCGGATTCTGCAATTTTGATTCCGAAACGCACGCGGGAGGACTGCGGTTTATACCTGCGGAAAACAGCTTTTTCTGTCGCTTTCTCAGAACTGTCGAATACTTGCCTTTTGCGGGAACATGTCTTGCGGCAAACAGCTTTTAACCGATAAACGGTGCATTACGCAGTTTCACGATGTTGCAAAATCCGCTATATTGGTTTATAATTATTTTGTGTTCGCTGATTAATTCGGGAGGTGTCGGCAATGGAACAATATAATGCAAAATTTGCGGAGGTCTATGACATTTTCATGGACAATACGGATTATGATGCATGGGCGAATTATATAATATCGCTGCTGCCGACCGACTTTCCGAAAGGAGCGAGAATTTTTGAGTGCGGCTGCGGAACAGGTGAATTGACTCTTCGGCTCAACAAAGCCGGGTACGATGTCACCGGTTCGGATATTTCAAGGGACATGCTCGAAGTTGCCGCTGAAAAATCCCGCCGTTGCGGGCAAAAAACAAAATTTATATGCATGGATATGCGCCGCATTGAATTGCATCGTCCCGTTGACTGCATCATTGCGGCATGTGACTGCGTGAATTACCTTACAAGCCGCGAGGATGTTGAAAAATTCCTTCTGACGGCATTCAACGGGCTCAGGCCGGGCGGCATTTTGCTGTTTGATGTTTCGTCAAGATATAAATTGCAGCATATTCTCGGGCAAAACGGCTATTGCGACAGCAGAACGGACGTTGCATACTTCTGGCAAAACTGCTATGATGCGGAAAGCAAGCTTGTGGAAATGGAGCTGGAGTTTTTTGTGAAGTCGGCAAACGACGCGCACGGCGAACCGCTTTATTCCAGATTTTCCGAAAAGCATATTCAACGTGCTCATTCCGAAAGGGAGCTTGTCTCGTGGCTTAAAAATATCGGCTTTGAAAATATCGGGGTTTTTTCGGCATTCACAACGGAACCGCCGTGTGATGAAAGCGAACGGCTGCAATTCACGGCAAGAAAGCCCGACAGAGTCGGCAAATAACCTTTGCGGCCTGCTCAAATGACCTTTAGCGAAAGGAAAACATTATGAATAACAAAATTGAAAATAAGATGAACGAAAGCGATGCTTCCTCCGACTGCATCGAAAACATCTGCGCTGAACGCGACAATATCATTCGCGGTCTGCTTTTTAACCGCACAGTGAACGTGATCGCCGTTTCGGGACGCGAAATAGTTGAAACCGCAAGAGAAATTCACGGAACAAGCCGTGTTTGCACCGCCGCTCTCGGAAGAATGCTGCTCGCCGTTTCCATGATGAGTGCACAGCTGAAAAGCGAAACGGACAGCATAACGGCGACAATTGCGGGCGGAGGGCCTGCGGGCAACATAACGGTTGTCGGGCATATGGGCGGAATCGTTAAGGGGTGCATCACCAATCCGGAGGTTGAACTGCCGCTTAACGAGTTCGGAAAGCTGGATGTTTCGGGTGCTGTCGGCGGCAGCGGTGAGCTGCGCGTTATTCGCGATTTGTCGCTGCGGGAGCCGTATGTCGGCAGGTGCGAGCTTATTGACGGCGAAATTGCAGATGATTTCGCAAACTATTTTTACACAAGCGAACAGCAGCCGTCGCTGGTTTATCTCGGCGTAAGGGTTGAGCCGCAGCAGGGAACCGTGCGCTCCGCTGCCGGGCTGATTATTGCACCGCTGCCCGATTGTCCGGAGAGCGATATTATTCGGCTTGAACAGCTGACGGGCAAAATTGCAAAGCTGTCACAGCATATGGATGACGGAGAGACCCTCGAAAGCGCGCTCAACGCCCTTTTCGAAGGCATGGAGTTTGAAATTACCGACACTCTCTGCCCTGCATACCGCTGCGATTGCAGCAGGGAAAGGCTTGAGCGCGTCATTATGTCGCTCGGCGAAAACGAACTGAAAGACATTATTGAAAACGACGGCAAGGCGGAGCTTGTGTGTTCTTTCTGCCAAACGAAATACGTTTTTAACGAGGATGAACTCCGCGCTCTGCTTGAAGAGGCACAGGCGGGCGGAAACGATTCGGATGAGATTTCCGCAGATCTTGCCGAAGCGATAAACGACTGCGGAAATGAGTGATCTCAAAAACGGAATACAACCGAAATCAACAAAAATCGGAAACTCGCCGAACGGCTTGACTTTAATGAAACGGCTTCAACTCGGCGTCTGCTTAAAACCGGGTGGAGGATATGCAGCATGAGAAGCACAAAAAAGAAACCTGACAACGTTATTGATATCAGCGGCAATGTTGAGCTTGTTATGAAGCTTGCGGCGGACAAACTCGACGCGGGCGATCATATCGGCGCACTTTCGCTGATGCGGCGTGCGGAAACAATTGAACCCGAAAACGAGGAAGTTATGCTTGCAATCGCGGGAACATACAACGAGATGAACAGGTTCACCGAGTCGCTTGCTTATTCCTCGTGCGTCCTGAATTCCGGTCATGAATATGTTCAGGATGCTTTCATGATCGCAGGCTACAGCTACCTTGGACTCGGTGAATATGTTGCGGCGCGCAAAGCGTACAGGCAGTTCCTGATAAACGTTCCGGACAGCTACACTGATGAGGACTTAATTGCTGTTTACGAGGCTCTTGATATATGTGAGGCGAATTGTGCTTTGAACGAGTCAAGGGAATCCGTTCCTGCCGTTCGCGACAGCAGTGAGGTTGAGCTTGAAGAAACACTGAAACGCATTGAAGCAGAGGAGGATCGCGTGAACGGCGATATGGCATACGGACTTCTCAGCGATGCAATTGAAAAATTCCCGGATTCCTATGAACTGTTCGAAAAGTATCTTTTGAGCTGCTATGCTGTGATGCATTTTAAAAAAGGTATCAAAAAATACGAGGCCGCTCCCGAAAAATGGAAATCGAGATTAACGATTCGGTGCTATGCCGCGCTTTTGTACAGCGGAGCTCACAGGCCGCGCAAAGCAGCCGAGTGTGCAGACAACATCCTTAAAATGAAAGGGTTGGATGAAGAAGAGCTGATGCGGGCATCCGCCGTGATGCTGGAGATTCAAAATGCTTCCGCCGCGATGACTCTCGTTAAAAGGGTCTATTCGGAGCACCCGTACGATCAATTGGTAATCCATAACTATGCTCTGTCAGCCTACCTCAGCGGGGATTATGCTCTTGCCAGAACTCTCTTTGAAAAACAGCTGCGAATAGATCCGAGTGACAGTGTTGCTGCTTATTATCGCAAACTGTGCATAAAAACGCAGGAGGACGGCATTCTGAGAAACGTCAGCATACCCTATGATGTTCCGAGCGGCGAACTGTTCCGCTGCATGACCGTGCTTTCGAACGAACTCGGAAATGAAGATGCAGGCAGGATGTTGACCGAAAGCGAACCGGAGCTTACACAAGAGGAGATTGAAGAGTGCGTACGGTATTGCGCAGAAAAAACTCCTCCGCCCTTCCGTATCGGCGGATTGATGCTTTTGTACGAGCGTGACCGTCGGTCGGCGATGCATGAGCTTTACAAGATTCTTTTGGATCCGAGTTGTGACGACAGCGTTCGCAGGTTTGCAATCATGACTTTCCGCGATAAAGAGAATATGACAAGGTTCACGATTTTTGATAAGGGAAAACTCTTAACGGGTGAACTGTTCTCAACCGAAAATCAACCCGACAAAACGGATGACGAAGAAAAAGAGGATGATTGTCCGCATTTGCAGGCACCGTTCGGGCGGCTGAATGCACTCTTGCAGCAAAAGCTCTGCAATTGCAGCAAAAAAATCAGGCAGGAAGCCGAAAATATTGTTGAAGCGGCTGCGGAACTGTACAATGATTTGGGGTTGGCATTATCCAATTCGCAGGTTCCTGCATATGCAGCGGCGATTGATTATACATGCCGCTTTATGAACAGCAAAAGAGCAGTTAATGCAAAAAAACTTATAAAGGATTACGATATAACTCTGCGCAGGTTGGAAAATGCGGCGGAGAAGCTTCAAAGCGATCTATGTGTATACGGAATGTTCGAGCCGGAAGAAATGTGCAAACTTGAAGACAGTTTTGAAGAAACATTCAAAAAGCTTCATGCAGAGGAAAAAGCAGCAGCAGAACGGAAAAAGGCCGGAAAAACCACGCCGTCTTCCTGCAAAGCCGCCGATGCCGGCTCAAACAAGGCGGATCTCGCTTCGAAAAAATGGACAAATTCGGGCAGAAAGTCTGATAAAGAAGCAAAAGATGATTCTGTGAACAAATCCGAAAGCGGGTCCGAAAACAACGGCGGCGCACCGGATGCGGAATGACAGTGCGCCGGCGGTTTACGGCAGCAACATAAACGGAGATATATGTATGACTGATACTTATTTTGCAACGTGCAAAATCGGGCTTGAGTCCGTCGTTGCGGGCGAATTGCGCGATCTTGGAATTGAGGTGCTTCGCGTCAGCGATGCAAGAGTTGATTTTGCGGGAGACCATTTTGCAATGGCGCGTGCCTGTCTTTGGCTCAGAACTGCGGAACGCGTGCTGATGAAGCTTGCTTCGTTCCGCGCCGTAACTTTTGATGAACTGTACGAGGGCGTGCGCCGCATTCGCTGGAAGGACTACCTGCTGCGCACAAGTTTTATCCATGTGAACGGCAAATCTGCAAAAAGCAGACTTTTTTCGGTTTCCGACTGTCAAAGCATCGCGAAAAAAGCGATTGTGGATTCGCTTTCGCGTGAATACGGACTTAAAATTCTGCCGGAAAACGGCAGACGCATAATAATCGAAATCGGGATTCTGCGCGATGAAGTCACCGTTGCTCTTGATTGCTGCGGCGCGGGACTGTCCCGAAGGGGATACAGAACATACAATGTGCCTGCACCGATATCGGAAACGCTCGGTGCAGCAATAGTGATGCTTTCGGGTTACAGGCAAACACGTCCGCTCATAGACCCGATGTGCGGTTCAGGCACAATGCCGATTGAAGCCGCAATGATCGCAAACAATATCGCGCCGGGAATTAATCGGGAGTTTGCGGCTGAGGACTGGCATTTTTTGCAGAACAATGCATTCGCTGCGGCGCGGGAGCAGGCGAGGGACAGTGTTCGCCGTGACACAGTGGATATATCCGGAAGGGATATAGACCCGCATTCGATTGAGCTCTGTAAAAAACATGCAAAAAAAGCGGGGGTCATGCTCGATTGGCGCGTTGAACCCGTTCAAAAGCTCCGTGAAACGCGTACGGGCGGCGTGATCGTCTGCAACCCGCCGTACGGTGAGCGATTGCTTGAAAAACAGAGTGCGGAAGAGCTGTATCGTCAAATGCACGGCATTTTTTCGCGGCTTGACGGCTGGAGCGTGAACATCATTGCATCACATCCGGATTTTGAACGCATATACGGCGCAAGAGCGGATAAAAGGCGCAAGCTTTCAAACGGAGGCATGACCTGCACGCTTTATCGCTATCGCCCGCATTATCTTTCCCCGAAACCGGAAAGGCCGAAGACGGATGAACCGCCAATCGACGAATGACCGGCGGCTTCGCATGGATCAATCCTCCCGCACCGGGTTTTAATACATCGAATTTCAATGCGCATTCGGAATAATTGAATCAACAGCATCAAAAAGGGAACCGTGCCGATTTGTTTCGACGGTTCCCTTTAATTTGCGTTCCGTGCGTGTAATGCATCAATCGAAATACATTGAATACACGGAGCTGTTCGAATTTCGACGCAGTAATCAGCTCAATTCAAACATGTCTGTGTACAGCTCGTAATATCGGCCCTTGCGGCGGAGCAGCTCTTCATGGTCGCCGCGCTCAATGATACGGCCTTTTTCAAGCACCATAATGGCATTTGAATTGCGAACGGTGGAGAGTCGGTGTGCAATAACAAACACCGTCCTTCCTTCCATAAGGCTGTCCATGCCGCGTTCGATGAGCAGTTCGGTTCTTGTGTCGATCGAGCTTGTCGCCTCATCAAGAATGAGCACCTCGGGATTGGTAACGGCGGCTCGTGCAATTGCGATAAGCTGACGCTGACCTTGTGACAGGTTTGCGCCGTCCGAAGTGAGCATCGTATCATAGCCGTTCGGCAGGTGAGAGATGAAGTAATGCGCATTTGCGATCTTTGCCGCCTGAATACATTCTTCATCCGTTGCATCCAGCTTGCCGTAACGAATGTTTTCCATAACCGTGCCGGTGAACAGGTGCGTATCCTGCAAAACCATGCCGAGTGTTCCGCGAAGGTCGCGTTTTTTGATGCGGCGAACATCGATGCCGTCATAGGTGATTTCACCCTCGTTAACATCATAGAACCTGTTGATAAGGTTGGTTATCGTCGTTTTGCCGGCACCGGTGGAGCCGACAAACGCGATCTTCTGTCCGCGCTTTGCATAGAGGGAAACATCATTCAAAACGTTCACCTTGCCGTCATAGCTGAAGGTAACATCGTGCAGTTCAACCATGCCCGCAAGCGGAATTTCAGTCACGGAATTGTTTGCTCCCGACTCGGTTCCGTTGGGAACGCGCCAGACTTTTTCGCCGTGTGCGTTCAAGCCGAGGGCAACATCGCCGTCATCGATTTCGGGCGGAACATCCATAAGCTTAAACACGCGCTCCGCGCCCGCAAGCGCAAGCAGAACGAAATTGAACTGCTGCGAAATCTGCGATATGCGCTCCGCAAACTGCCGTATGTACTGCAAAAAAGCAATAAGCACGCTGCCGGAAGTCACAAGACCGAGAACACCGAGGGTGGTCGTTATCGAATAGAAAATATGAGACAGGTTGTTCATTATCGGCCCCATGATATTGGCATAGGTATTCGCCTTTGTTGCTGCCGAACAGAATTCAATATTCAGCACATCAAATGCCTTCATGGATTCTTCCTCATGGTTAAAGGCCTTAACGACCTTCTGCCCCGCCATCATCTCTTCAATGTATCCGTTCACGGATGCAACGGCTTTTTGCTGACGGGCAAAATTCTTTCCGCTCTTTTTGCCGATGAATTTGACTGTAAAAAACACAACAAACCCCATAACAACAACGATTGCAAACAGCGAAACGGAAAGAATGAGCATCATCGCAACGATGCCGACGAGGGATATGCAGGAGATTATCAGCTGCGTGATGCTCTGGTGCAGAAGCTCGCGGATCGCGTCAATATCGTTTGTATAGTAACTCATGAGCTCGCCGTGCGTATGCGTGTCAAAATAGCTTATGGGAAGACTCTGCATCTTATCAAACATATCCTTGCGCAGGTCACAAAGCACCGTTGCGGAGCATTTGAGCATCAGATAGTTTAAACAATAGTTGGTGAGAACACTGAGCACATACAGCCCCGCCATGCCGATAAGCAGAGCAAGGTATTTTGCCTGTGCCGCATCGGGCGTGATGCCTGCCTCTTCCAACACGGCAACAAGGGGTTTCATCATGTAGCTTGCGGCAATTGTTGCAAGGGAATAGACTGCGATCATAATAACCGCAACAGTGAACATCCAGCGGCATTTGCCGTAGTACTTTAGCAGCCTGCTCATTGTTTTGAGCGGATTTGCGGGGCGGCCGCTGCCTGCAAAACGTGCAGCGGGGTTGTCTCTTCCTCCGGGCATTTTAGGCATTAGTGACCGCCTCCTTTCCTTTTATGTCAGAGCTGCTGTTTACGCCGGAGACCGTTCCGCCTTCCTGCGGAAGTTCCTTGTTTTGAGACAGGTAAACTTCGCGGTAGATTTCGCTGCGCTGCATAAGCTCATCGTGAGTGCCGACATCTGAAATGCGTCCCTTATCCATAACGATTATCCTGTCGGAATACATTATGGAGGCTATGCGCTGGGCAATGATGAGCTTTGTTGTTCCGGGCAGACTTTCGCGGAATGCGGCGCGGATGCTTTCATCGGTGCGTGAATCGACTGCGCTTGTGGAGTCGTCAAGGATCAGGATCTTCGGATTTTTGAGCAATGCGCGGGCAATGCAAAGCCTTTGCTTCTGCCCGCCGGAAACATTCACACCGCCCTGCCCGAGATCCGTGTCGTACCCGTCAGGGAAGCTCATAACGAAATCGTGCGCACATGCAAGGCGGCAGGCATGCTCAATCTGCTCGTCCGTTGCGTCCTTGTTTCCCCAACGGAGATTGTCGCGAATCGTGCCGGAAAAAAGCATGTTCTTTTGAAGCACCATTGATACGCTTTCGCGCAGTTCATACAGTGAATAATCCTTAACATTCCTTCCGCCGACAAGCACTTCGCCCGAAAGTGCATCGTAAAAACGCGGAATGAGCTGCATCAGGGTCGATTTTCCGTCACCGGTGCCGCCCACAACGCCGATGGTCTCACCGGCGCGAATGTGCAGGTTTATATCCGAAAGCGTGAGGTTGTCGCTTTTTCCGGAATAGCTGAAATCAACATGGCGGAATTCAATCTCACCGTTTTCAACTTTGAGCGTGCTGCCGTTATCCGTAATGTCGGGAACTTCGTCAAGCACCTCGTTGATGCGCGTCACGGATTCGCGCGTCATGGTGAGCATCATGATGATCATTGCAACCATTGAAACGGAACCTACAACCTGATTGGTGTAGGTCAACATGCTGACAAGTTCGCCCTTCGTAAGCGTTCCCGCAAACACCTGATTGCCGCCCATCAGCATCAGAATGACGGCGCAGGTCCACATAATACCCATTTGAATCGCAGGCAGGAGGGAGAAAAGCTTCTGTGCGTAAATTTGAGCCTTTTTAAGGTCATCGGCGGAAGCGGCAAATTTTTTCTTTTCATAATCTTCGCGTGCAAAAGATTTCACAACGCGTGCGGCGACAAGATTTTCCTGAACGGAAGCGTTCATCTTGTCATATTTTTTTAACATGATGCGGAAACGCGGCTTGCCTATCATTCCCATTGAAATGAGTGTGCAGAACATAATGGGCAGCGCAACAAGGTAAATGACCGAAAGCTCCGCATTTACGCGCAGAGCCATAACGGCCGCAAGCACCATCATGACCGGAGCGCGCACAAATATGCGTATCATCTGCTGATAAAGATTCTGAACGTTGTTGATATCCGCCGTTGTACGCATAACGAGGGAGGGTGTTGAGAATCTGTCCGTGTTTTTGAAAGAGAAAGACAGAATCTTTTCAAAAACTTTTCGGCGCAGGTTCTTTGCAAAACCCATGCTTGCAACCGCAGCCGTACGTGCGGCAAGCATACCGAATGCAAGCGACAGCATTGCCGCAAGCACCATTATGCCACCGAGGATAATCACGAATCGGGTTTTGTCGGCGATAAGCTCTGCCGAAAAATACTTCCGAAGGGTGAAATCAGGCGAGCCGTAAAGCCCGCCGTCAACTATTGCCGCCATAAGGAGCGGGATAAAAACTTCCATCGTAACTTCAAGAACGATGAATATCGGTGTCAGAAACGAGGGAAGCCGATATCCCTTTGCGCAGGGCAGCAGGCTGCGAAAACCGCTGTTCTTTGCGCTTTTTTCAGTGCTTGTTTTTTTTGTTTTCATAATACGTTGTTAAATGCCGAATTGTCGGTGGGCAAACAATACCTCCAAACTTCCTTTAGTGATTGTATTTTAACATCATAAATAATATATTGCAAAGCTTTTCATCAAATGCCGTTCACAAAACAAAAATACTGTCCTGCGGCATTGGTGTCCCGTCGGCGGGGAAATGCTTTTAAACCAAACCGACGGCATCCATAAGCAGCATCAGAAGGGGGACAAAGATGAAACAGCCGAGAGTCGTAAGGCTCATTCCGGCAGCAACGAATGATTCGTCCGCATCGTTTGCCGCCGCAACAACAACGGCCTGCGTCATAACGGGCATGGCGGATTCGATAACAAGAACCCCGCTCGGCATTCCGCTCAGACCGAAAAGTTTGCAGAGCACAAGCATGATAAGCGGCGCGGCGATAAAGCGCATTCCCATGACAGCAAGCATGCAGCGGTCGGGCTTAAGGCTTTTAAACCCGTATTCATACAGTGCATATCCGATATAAAACAGCGCGAGCGGCGTTACGATATTGCCCATATAGCCGGAGAGCTTAACAACGGGCTGCGGCATTTTGACGCCGAGTGCCGCAAGCGGAAGGCAAACAGCAAGCGCAACCAGGGGTGGGGAAACGATTTTTTTAAGATTGTGCAAAAATCCGCCGCGCTTTTCACCTTCGCCAGAGCGAGAGATGAGATAATTCCCGATCGTCCAAAAAAGGGTTGTGTTGACAATGTAGAAGCACATCACGTACGGCACGGCTTCATCGCCGAAAAGCCCGGTGTTCATCGGCAGTCCGACAAAAACTGAATTCGAAAAAGCACACATCGCAATAAACCCGCCGCGCCGTTTTGCCTCGGGTTTAAGCAGCTTTGCAAAAATAAAGCCGAGCAGAAGAGTTATAATCATGCTCAGCGCAGGCAAAAGGAACAGCAGTGCGGGATTTTGCAGCGCGTCAAGGTCGATTTTTCCGAACACGGTGTTCACAACAAGGGAAGGCATACCCGCCGAAATAATAAGCTTGGTCATAAGCTTTTTGTGTTCGCGGCGCAGATAGCCGAGTTTGCCGAAAAGCCAGCCCACGGCGACCATGAACATCACGATAAGCACGGCCGTAAGCGAATGGAATGTTGTTTCAAGCATTGTTTGTTACCTTGCCTTTGACAGAGTATTTGACAGAAAGTGTTTTTAATTAATTCGAAGAAAACCTGCAAACGGAGCATTCCGTGAAGCAGCGCCTCACAAAACGCTCCGTAAATCGGGTTCAATATGAATCGGTCTTCGGTTCAGCCGTTTGCAGGCTCCGAAACTCGAGCATTTAACTCAAAGCGCAGGTTTTACTTGCAGATCTTCCTGCATTCGAGGTAATACCTCTTTTCATGTGCTTCGCCCATTGAGAAAGTCTTGCGGGGCAGTGCGCCGTCAAAAACAACGGTGCGGAAGAATGCGCTCTTTTCCATGGGGGGAAGCAGGAAGCCGATGTTGCCGTGCTTGCTGCCGAGGTCGTTCACAACGTCTGCGCCATGGATATAGTCGATAGTCGCGCCTTCGGTTGCTTTAAGAACAACATCAAGAGCGTTCTGAAGCGTGCCGACTTCAAGCTGTGCATTGGGTTTTGCAACAACAATAAGTCCTTTGCCGTTTTCGGTAATGACGGGAATAACGTGCGCGCCCTCGGGAGCGGCCTTCTCCGCCTTTTCCATGCAGCATTCGCAGTCATAGAAGTTGATTTCGCATTCGCCGTTGTTCTGCTCCGCAAGCTTCGCCTTCAGTGCTTCAAGGAATGCGGGAACATGAACGTTGAAAACGACCCTGTGGATGGGTTCGAAAACGATGCCGTCATCGTGAACGTTTTCAAGTTCAACAAGTGCAAAGCGTGCGGGGTGATCCGCCTGCTCTTCGGGGGTGAGGGTGGCCTTGACTTTTTCCCAATTTGCTTTTGCGGTTGCAAAGCTGTGGTTGCCGTCGCCCATTGCAAACAGCAGGGGGGGCATTTCGGTGCCGTACTTGTTGGGGTCAACAAGTGCGTTCAGCGCGGAGATAACGTCCTCGATCATGCCTTCATTGTTGACGAACCAGCCCTCAATGTGTCCGCCGTTCTGCATAAGGTCGAAATCGTAGAGCTTTTCAGTGTTCTGAAGCTTTTCCGCAAGGGGTTCGATAACGGTTTTCTTTTCATCATCGATAAGAACAAGAATATGGGGCAGCTCAAGCAGTGCGCCGTCGCGAATCTTCAGGCGGGGCGGGATGCGCTCAACGATCGTGCCCTCGGTTGCGCGGATAAGGGTCGTTGAACCCTTGGAGTAGTCATAGCACTCGAGATCCAGTGCAACAACAAGTCCGCTGCGGGTGTTGCCGCCGACGCTGCGGCGCGTGAAAACGAAACCTTCGCCAAGATTTTGAAGGATGCCGTTGTCGATATAGTCGTGCATTGCCTTGCGGATCGCGGCAATTTTTTCGGTTTCGCCGGGCTTTTCAAGATAAATCTCCGGAAGCATAAGGCGCAGGGTGGACGGAGCATCGCCGACGATCTCTTCGCACTTGTTCCAATAGTCGGGCTGGGAAGTGTACTGGTCGCACGCAACGCATGCCCATTTGGTAAGGTCAACATTCTTTGCGGGCATCAGGATTTCGGGAACCATGATACCGATATTGTTCTTGAATTTCGGGTTCATTGAAGTAATTCCTCCGTGATTTAATGAATGCTTTGCGCATTCCGTCATTCATGCCAATTTTACAACACTTTTCCTTTTTTGGCAACGGTTAAAACGCTTTTTTTCAAATATATGCCGCACGGCAAAACACCCCACCCGGTATTACATTACCCGGGCAGGGGGTTTTATTCGGAAAAAGAAAGGAGGCTCGTTATCGGTTACGGTTAATTCCCTTTTCTTTCATTCAAACCTTATGCTCTCTGCAACGCGCTTGGAAAGGCTTGCAGAGTCCTCGTAAGTATTGGAAAGCTCAACGGCAACGGACACGGGATTGCCCGTTACACAGCATGAAACTGCGGTCGGGCAATAGAAAGGGTGAAAACCCCAGCCGTCTATCCATGCAGCGGATGAAATTCCGTGATACGAAACGGAATACACACTCTCGCAGTTTGAAGAATCACCGTCCACAAAATGATAATTATCCCAGTCGAAGTATTTGACGTGTCCCAAAGCAAAGGGAGCGAAAGCCTCACGGTATCCATACTCCGCATACCCCTCGGCACCGTATGAATGAAATCCGACTGCACCGGCAAGATTTCCGTTTTCATCATAGAGCAGCTTGCGCCCGTGTAAATTGAAACCGAAATCGGAATAAGACGAATCGGTGTACACACCTTCGTCACTTCTGACCGTCCAGCCTTCCGGCAGGTCGAACGTAACGCTGAAAGCGCGGGTTGAGTCCG
>OLWE01000014.1_pt1 | contig 151084 bp, 172 predicted proteins | sample 1673591 | NCBI WGS metagenome assembly OLWE01 (sample SAMEA103958116, study PRJEB25191) | human gut metagenome | biome: human-associated habitat [ENVO:00009003]; feature: intestine environment [ENVO:2100002]; material: feces | place: Germany | collected 2013/2015 | reverse complement strand
CTATCAAATTGACAGTTTATTTAAGAATACCTTGCCGCATATTTATTAACTCCTTGTATAATACTGAATCTAATTATATTCCTTAACCCTTTATTTGTCAAGCTGACAAACTAAAGCAGAAAAAGCGGCAGGATTTCCCCCTGCCACTAATCATCTGTTTATGCAAAAATAATTTCCTTTTCCACAATCTCCCTCGCACAAGCCCTTATGTTATTGAGGCATCCTGTCCATTCTAAGGCGTTTTCTGCCTTTAGCTGTTCCGTTATGCCCTGTGCCTGTTTCATACCCTCTATGAGCCTTTCAAAGCGTTCCTGTGCCTGTCTGTTGATGTCGGCAAGGTAGGCGTTTAGCCTGCCGCTTGTAAGAAGATTGGTGTATGTAACTTTACGGTACTGTTTTAGATAATCTAAATGCCGTTGCCCCCAGATGCCTATTGCCTGTTCTTCTTCGGCGGGTACAGTTAAGCACGGTATCAAATAATCCCCTTGCCTTTCGTATTTGCCGCCCAGTTCCTCAAATAATGATTTTGCCATTGTCTGTTACCTCCACATTCTTTTTTATTTTGAATGTCCGCAAAATCCGTCCTACATCTTCTGGCCGAAGGTATCTGCGAAGATTCCGGGCAGCCTGATTGCAATTCTCGTAACCACACTGATTGTCCAGCTTGGCAAGCTTCCGGTTGCTACGATCGGCGATCTGTACACAATTAAGGCAGGCTTCCCGAAATTCGCCGCCCCGCAGCTTTCGTTCGCCCTCGTAAAAGAACTGATCTCACCGGCATTTACAATTGCAATTTTAGCTTCAATTGAATCGCTGCTTTCCTGTGTTGTATCCGATGGTATGATCGGTGGACATCACCGTTCGAATGCGGAGTTAGTCGGTCAGGGTGTCGGTAATATCATGTCATCTCTCTTCGGCGGCATCCCGGCAACCGGAGCGATTGCCAGAACCGCAGCCAATGTCAAAAACGGCGGACGTACCCCGATTGCCGGTATCGTCCATGCGATCACCCTGCTGTTGATCCTGCTGTTCCTGATGCCGTATGCATCTATGATTCCGATGACCTGTCTTGCCGCAATCCTGATCATGGTTGCCTACAACATGAGCGGCTTCAAGACATTTGGCCACATGATCAAAACCGCACCGAAAAGCGATATTCTCGTCCTGATCACCACTCTGCTTCTGACGGTATTCTTCGATCTGGTTGTGGCTATCGAGATCGGTATGGTCATGGCCGCATTCCTGTTCATGAAGCGAATGTCCGATGTCGGTGAAGTGAAACCATGAATCTACAAAGAAGATCTGGACAAAAACGAGATCTCCGAGCACACGGACCTGAAGAATGTGCCGCGTAACACAATGGTATATGAAATTCTCGGTCCGATGTTCTTTGCGGAGACAAATGACTACCTTGCATTTACACACGAAAAACACAAGAATGTTCTGATTCTTCGTATGCGTGATGTTCCGGCGATGGATATCACCGGGCTGGAATCACTCGAAGAGGCATACAAGACATGCCAGAAGAAGGGCATCCACTTACTGCTCTCCCACGTGAACGAACAGCCACGTCATGTAATGGAGAAGGCCGGTTTCGTAGAGAAGCTCGGCGAAGAGAACTTCTGTGAGAACATTGATGTTGCATTAGCAAAAGCGGCAACGTTTGATAATTAAACATTCTGCTTACCATAACAAAAAGCCCCGATTGCGTCCGTGGATATATTTCCAATCACACCGGACTGCAACAGGGGCTTTTGTATTATATAATTGCTTTGGTCTTCTCCATCACATCCTGCAGGATTTTCAGATTCTGCATGGTATCGCTTGTCTCCAGTGAATGGTTGGCGTTCTCGTAGACGTGCATCGGAACGCCCTGCGCTTCACTCATCTGAATCACCGCAGGCACATCACTCCACGGATCAGCCGTTCCGATAAATGCAACCGCATGCTTCGGTGCGAAGGTGTAGGTTGCCTCAAGCGGCGTGTATAAGATATGTCGAATATCTGCTGCCATTCCCGCTTCTTCAAGCTTCTGTGCATAGGCAGATGCGATAATCGTGCCAACGCTCTTCGATACAAACAGTACTTCTGCATACGGTGTAAAATCGACCTCGGCAAGCTGTTCTTCCGCCTGCGCATACAATGCATGGAAAGCTGCCTCCATCTTCTCTTTGTTCCCACGGATATTCCCCGCCTGATAATCGTATTTCAAAGCGATCTGCTCGTAGCCTGCCTCTCCCGCCAGCTTCCGGCTGTAATATAGGAGCGGCTTGTCCGCATGGTATCCGATTCCCGGAAAAAATATTGCTAATTTCTTCATAGATTTGTTCCTCGTTTTTCATTTTGATTTGGTATTAGAATTTCCCATCCGCATCCGGTTTTGGACCACTATCCGTGTTCATATAGGAATTATCATCATATAAGGTCTTCCAGCTTGTCTTATATATATTTAAACCATCACCCAAGTCTTCATTTACCGTCGGTTTTATATATATTTCTGGCGCAGAATCAACAAGATTCTGCACTGCCGAAAAACCTGTTTCAACTGTGTTATCAAACATGCTTAATGCCTTTTCATCATGAATAAAAATTATTTGATATGCACTTCTGCCTTCCCCATCTGCACTATATGTAATCTTTGCAATATCAAAGTTACAGGTTCCGCCTGCAATTCTCCATCTGATATTATAAACATATTTACACTCCAAAGCCTGTTCATTTTCAAAGTTTATCTTTTCTGCATTTTCATATATGATTCCATCATTATAAAGAACCGCGCTCTGACCATTGTCTCCATACCCATAATTGCAGGTGAAAATCTTTACAACGTTTCCGTCACGCATCGTAAATACATCCCCAATATCCATTCCTCCAATCACCGCGTTCCACTGACCAATTATTAACTCATCCGTTCCATCCCCATCGAAATCATCAATCACATAAAACGCATCTTTATTTTTACTCTTATCTGTAAAATTCTCGCTGGCTTCATAGGTTGTTCCCTGTTCAATGCACTGTTTTAAGTCCGCTAACACCGCTTCATAGGAAGTATACTTCGTAATAATTTCGTTTTCTGAAGCATCTCCCATTGTCGACACAGCCGTCTTTTCGGTAGTCGACTGATTTTCTGTCACAACGTGATGCACACCAACGCCGATTGCTGCTACCATTGCAGTCCCAACGATACCGATTGCAATTTTTCCACCAATTGTACCAAAGATTGCTGCCACACCTCCACTCGTACCAGAAGCTCCGACACTTCCAGCCGCTGCACCCGTTGCTTCTCCCGCGGGCACACCAGCTCCAACTGAGAACGCACCATTTGACACAGCTCCGGTTGCAGTTCCTTCTGCATCCATTCCGCTTACTGCTATCCCACTTCCTACTATCTGTCCAAATATGTCGGCCAACCATCCTGCAATGCTAATCGTATCAATCCCAAGTGTATATGCAAGGAAATTCTGATATGCAATCCACATCCATGGCACTTCTGCCAAACGATATCTTCTGATATTGGAATTTCCATTTTCCGAATCATCCACAGGCGCCAGTGCGATTGTCTGCAAAATAGCTGTCCGTGTCTGACTCAGTGTATATCTGATATCCGAATCTTTACATCCTGTCTTCACTGCAATCTCTGGCACACTAACACCAAAATAATAATAGTCCTGAAAAACGACACGATCCATCGGTGACAACGTAGTTACAATTTCCTGCACTCTTGTAACAAAAGAAGTATCCAAAACTGCATCTTCCGTTATAGTTAACGCCTCATCTTCCACCGCATAATCATAAAATTTCCCGTCTACCGCCTGTTCATAAGTATTCTCAACAGAATCATTATGAATCTCTGTCCATCCATTTTCCTTCAGATATCCCAGTGCCTCCTCATTTGCAAGCTCTGCAGCCCATTGGTAAAATCCGTTGGTCTGTTCCAAGCTTGTCACATTCTGGTAGATTTTATCGTATACCTGTGGCACCAACGATGTCGCTACATTTGAATCATGGACAACTGTATGAAGCATCGTGTAGACCGTGTTTACTGTCTCATTATAAAAGCTTTCATACCCTCCAAAATCTCCATTTTTAAATTTGTTAAGTTGCTCTGTAATGATTGGATTCATTTACTCCCTCTGATTGTTCACTTAAATGTTTTTTTATTTAGAATTTCCCATCCGCATCCGGGATTGATGGATCATCGTTCAAAATTGTTTCGTCCTCAAACATTGGTTTCCACGATAGTTTCTTATATGAATGTGCTTCTTCCTGCCCTGCCCATGTTGATTCATCAATTTCCGTATACTGTAGACTTTGATAATCATCGTCTAATTGCTGAAGGAATGTATCATATGTAACCTCTATCGGTCCACTGAAATAATCTGGTTGAGCACCATAACCTAATTCATAATATCTAATTACGCCATCTCTTCCACGCAATTCTAATAAACATGTACAAGAATAATCATCCTCCAACGACGAATCATAATATACCAAATCATAATTTTGATCATCGGAGGCATGTACCGACATAACATTTCCTTCACTATAATAGCAATTCCCATATCTGGCTTCTGGATGATATTCCCAATTACAGATATCTCGGATTTCTACCATCCTCTTCTCCGAATTCCAACAACCAAACAAAAGCTCATCTTCTCCATCCTCGTCAATATCTTCCAGTGCATAAAAACTGTTTTCCTTACTGTACGTTGTAATTGTGTAATAATCTGAATACTCACTTTTCCCGGTTGTAGCATAATCTTCCATCCCCGTTCTCGCCTGTTCCAGCATTACTTCTAATTGTGACTTTACCTGCTGCTCATCTTCGTTCTCCGGCATTGTCTCCTCTTCCGTTTGTTCTGTCTCAACTTCAGGTGCCGGTCCATCCTCCCACATAAGCGCACCATTGCCATCCTCTTCTTCTATCGCTACAATGTGCTTTTCCGGTTCGGACGATGCATGATGGATTCCCAGACCAATGCCTACAACGGCAGCAACTCCGACGACTCCAACCGCCACTTTTCCACCAACCGTACCAAGGAATTTTGCAATCCCATGTGCGGATGCTTTCGCTGCTGCACCTGTAGCTCCGCCTGCCTGTCCGGTTACCGCTGCACCTGCAGCACTCCCTGCCTGTCCTGCCGCGTTTCCTGCAATACCTCCTGCCTGTCCGATTACCACAGATGTTCCTGCCACGCCACCTGCCTGTCCGACCATCGCGATTGCACCAGCCGCACTTCCTGTGATTCCGACATGCGCGATGCCCGTCACCTTTCCAATATAATTCTGGAACAAAATATACAACCAAGGTGTATCCTTCAAGCTGAATTTATGCGACTTCTCCTGCTGTACCGCATATGCAGGTGCCTGTCCATACGCGGTGATTGCAGAAAGCAAGGCTGTCCGTGTCTGTCCGATGGTATGCTTTACCGCCCGCGTCGTACATCCCGTTTTTTCTACGATTGACGGCACGCTGTCTCCAAAATAATAATACGACTGGAATACGATTTTTTCCATCGGCGATAATGCCTCGATCACAGCCTCTACTTTCTCTGTAAATACCCGATTCTCAGACAATTCCTCGGTGATTGTGAGAGCTTCATCCTCCGCCGCATAATCATAGAACGGCATATCCGAACCGCTGTCTGCCGATTCCATAGTCTGTGCATTTACAACATCCATCTCTGCCTGTGTGGTGTTTCCCTTTAAGTACTCCAAAGCTTCCTCATTTGCAAGCTTTGCGCTCCACGCATAAAATGCCTCTGTCTGTGGAAGCGTCTGCACATTCGCATAGATTTTCTCATATACCTTCGGCATCAGCTCTGCCGCAGTGTTCTCATCCGGAATAATCGTATGCAGCATCGTATAGACCGTCTGCGATGTCGCATAATAAAAGCTCTCATATCCGCTGAAATCTCCGGACTGAAATTTCTCAATTTGTTCCGTAATAATTGGTTCCATCTGTACTCCCTTTACTTCCCATCACCTTCAACGGTCCGATCACATAGGTAAGTGCACCCATATAGATCACCATCCCATGTTCACATTCTACCACACTTCCAGGCTCCGGGTTCGCTAATTTCGTCCGGGTATCTCCATCCACGATCAGGAACTTGCTGCAGCCACGCGAATCCATCGCCCGCCACGGCGCATCATAGTACCGCGTCCGGAAGAACGCCCACACCGTCGCCGGACTTACGACCGCCTCCTCGCCGCCACCAAAGACGAACACATCCCCCGGCGAAACCATCACCGGCTTGACACGTCCATGCAGACCGGAAGATAGCTTCTTCCGATTGCGGATTGTACCATTCTTCGGGTTTTCATCCATGTAAAACCAGATACCATCCATATTCTGGAACCGCCCATGTCTGCGGCTGATCGTCGTTGCATGCATCGGGATATCTGGTGTATGCTCCTTCGACATCCGTCCCACCTCCCAGACAACCTGATTGTCCAGCAAATAGATATTCAATTGTCCATTTTCAATTACGATTAAATTATTTTCCATCCTACCATATATCCGTATCGAGATCCGGAAGCTCCGCGAGAAATGCGTCGATCTCCGGCAGATCAAGCTCCAGCAGCACCTTACGCGCATAGCGGCATAACTCATCTGGATCAAACTCCTCCGATTCCGTATCAAGCATATTGTTCAACTCCGCATCATCCAGAATAAACAGGATCACACTTTCGAACAGGTTCTTCGCACACAAAGGTTCCATATGTGCCAGCGTGAGCATTTCGTCGATCTGCTCATGATCCATGCTCAGATGCAGTCCCAGCGAGATGATCTTGTTCCGCGTCGGATACCATTTGTTCTGTCGTATCGCGGACACACACTGCCGCAGCGATGAAGACCAGCCCTGTCCCTCTGCCAGATTCGCCACACTCGACGAATACCGCTGGTAATTGATCGTCACATACATTTTCACATAGGCATAGAACTTCTGATATGCTGAGGAAAAGGTTGCGATATTGTCATAGATAAACTGCGTCAGGGCATCTGCATCCTCTACCTGTGACAGCCGTTCTGCAAACTGTGCCGTATTGATATCCGGGATTTCCATATCCGCATCCGCCGCCATGTTCTCCTTAATCTGCGACAATATGTAATCATAGGCGGTCAGTCCATACGCTTCCTCGCACTTCTCCGACTCGCGATTATCTACGCAGTCCATATCAAACCTGTGATTTAACACGTAGATACAGACACAGTCTTCCAAGCTTTTCGAATAAAGCTCCGGGTACTGCCCGTATCGACGCAGAAGCTGGTTCATCTTCTCCAGATCATACTCCGCCGCCATGCCGATTCGAAGAAATGTCTCGCGGTTCTTCGGTATCGCTCCCTTGCACCATTTGTCGACCGACACCCGGCTCACGCGGCACCGCTTCGCAAATGCAGACTTCGTAAGTCCGCTCTCCGCAAGGATTTCCTGCATCTTCTGCATCCACAGCTCCTGCTGTGACTGCAGCAGTGGAAAAATCCGCGCTTTCAGTTCTTCGAGATCCTCACATCTTCCGATCTCTTCTCTTATAAATCTTGTCTCTAAATCATTTTCTTCCATACATCATCCTGTGAGATGCCTGCCACAGGCATCCGTTTACTCCATCGACTGTTCCTTGTACGCCTTACGAATCGGAATAATTGGCAACGCCATAAATACGAAAATCGAAATAAAAAATGCAACCAGACCGGTCACGATATCATACGGAAACGGCAGAATGATCCAGCCCCATTTTGCAATCTTTCCCGCCATTTTCACTGCGGTTTTGATTCCGCCGAAGAAGTATGAGATCAATCCGATCATCACACCATATCCACACATCGTCATACTCCATCTGCTCTGTGTGGCGAGGTTGATCACGAACCCCAATACTGTCATACAAGTTGCTCCAAGTGCAATATACTGCGCAATTTCCAATCTTTTCATTTTTACCTCTCCTTTGTTCGTTTGTTTTTCAGCTCTTGCTGATGTCCTTATATTACACGAACAAAGGAAAGGTGTTTTCAGGCAAAGTTTACACCTGCCTATGCATTTCTTCCAAGTTCAAATGCTTTATGGTTTAAAGCACGAAACTTCTCCGCAACGATTGCATCGATTGCTTCTTCCCATGCATGCTCCGGAATCTCCGGGAAATATTTCGAAAGTCTTCCCATGAGTGCGATATTTACCGCCTTGGCAGAACCTGCCTCCTCGGCGATAGCGAGGAAATCCTTCGCATCGACATTCGCACCGGCTGCCTCCATCTTGGAGACAAGCTCCTGTGGATACTCCGCAGCGCCTGTGATGACCGGCATCGGCTCTACCTCCTGTGTATTCACGATGATCTGTCCACCCTTCTTCAGGTAGGAAATCCATCTTGCCGCTTCGAGCTTCTCAAATGCGACAATCGCATCTGCCTCGCCCTTGTCAATGACCGGTGAATACACCTTCTCACCATATCTTACATATGTGACAACGCTTCCGCCACGCTGGCTCATACCATGCACCTCGGAAACCTTCACATCAAAATTCTGTGAGAGCAGCACATGTCCTAATATCTTGCTGGCAAGCAACGTACCCTGTCCGCCGACACCGACGATCATAATATTCTTTGTTTCCATCTTACCTGCCCTCCTTTGCTGCCGGACACAATGCGCCGAATTTACACATCTGTGTACATACTTCACAACCGATACACAACGTTGTATCGATCACTGCCTTCTTATCCCGCACGGAAATCGCAGGACATCCGATCTTCATACACATCTTACAGCCGACACATTTATCGGTATCCACCTTGATTGGCGGCTTATGTACCGTACCCTTGATCATAACACACGGACGGCGGCTGATAATGATACTTGGCTCCTCTGCGGCAAGCTCTTCCTTCACGACACGCTCCACCTCTGCGAGATCGTACGGATCAACAACTGTGACACGGTTGAATCCAAGTGCTGCACAGAGCGCTTCGAGATTCACCTTACCGGCCGGTTCACCACGCAGATTCTTACCGGTTGTCGGATTCTGCTGATGTCCGGTCATACCTGTGATTGAATTATCCAGGATAATCACGGTCGAATTGCTCATATTGTAAGCGATATCTGTAATACCGGTAATACCGGAATGAATGAAGGTCGAATCTCCGATTACACCGACACTCATCTTCTCGCCCTGTTCGCCCATCGCTTTATTAAAGCCATGCAGACCGGAGCAAGACGCACCCATGCAGACATTTAAGTCCATCGCATTCAACGGTGCCACGGCGCCCAATGTATAACATCCGATATCACCATAGACCATACACTTTAATTTCGAAAGGATGTAGAAGATTCCACGGTGTGGACAGCCCGCACACATAACTGGTGGACGTCCCGGAATCTCATCGGCAAGTGCCAGCTCTTCCGGTGCATCTCCGCCAAGTGCCGTACGCACCAGATTCTGTGAGAATTCGCCACAGATCGGGAATGTCTCTTTGCCGACAACTTCCAGACCGAGCTTTCTACAGTGATTCTCAATAAATGGATCTAACTCTTCCAAGACTACAACCTTATCCACATGCTCTGCAAAGTCTAAAATCAGCTTCTCTGGAAGCGGCCAGATCATACCAAGCTTCAGATAGCTTGCATTATCGCCATACACTTCCTTTGCGTACTGATACGATGTGGAGCTTGTGATAAATCCGATGGATGTATCTCCCATCTCCACGCGGTTCAGATCGCAATTCTCAGCAAATGCGATCAGATCCTTTGTCCGCTGCTCCACGCGCACATGCGCATCGCGGGAATTCTTCGTCATCATAACCTTTGTCGGATCCTTCTTGTAAGGAACCTGCTCTGGAACGATCCGCTCCTCCGTATTTACAACACTCTGTGAATGTGCTACACGCGTGCACATCTTAAGGAATACAGGTGTATTGAACTTCTCAGATAATTCGTACGCACGCTTTGCAAATACGCGCGCTTCCTCTGAATCTGCCGGCTCCAACATCGGCACCTTTGCAGCTTCAGCATAGTGTCTGGAATCCTGCTCATTCTGGGAAGAATGCATACCCGGATCATCTGCCACGCAGACAACCAGACCTGCATTTAATCCCTGATAAGAGATCGTGAACAATGGGTCTGCTGCCACATTCAATCCAACATGCTTCATTGCCGTTGCGCTTCTGACTCCACCCAGACTCGCGCCATGTGCCACTTCCATAGCCACCTTCTCATTTGGTGCCCACTCACAATAGATCTCATCGTATAAAGCGGCTTCCTCTGTGATCTCTGTACTCGGTGTACCCGGATAACTGGAAATCACTTTGCATCCGGCTTCGTACAGACCGCGTGCAAGTGCCTTATTCCCTAACATCAATTCTTTCATTTATAATTTACTCCTTTTGTTCTTTATGCCTCATTTTCCTTCTCTACCAGCTTGTCTGCGCCGTACATCTCACGCAGTTTCGGCTTCTCGATCTTTCCGGTCGCATTACGCGGAATCTCATGGAAAATAATCTGCTTTGGTCTCTTATATCTTGGAAGCTCCAGACAGAAGTTCTCGATTTCTTCCTCTGTGCAGGTCATGCCATCCTTGATCTCGATGATCGCAGCGGTCTTCTCGCCCAACCGGCGGTCTGGAAGTCCAATAACTGCCACGTCCTTGATCTTGTCATGCTTGCGCAGGAAATCCTCGATCTGTACCGGATAAATATTCTCGCCTCCACTGACGATGACATCCTTTTTCCGGTCAACAAGGAAATAAAATCCATCCTCATCCTGTCTTGCCATATCTCCGGTGAACAACCAGCCGTCCTTGATTGTCTCCGCGGTTGCTTCCTCATTTCTATAATAACAGGTCATCACGCCCGGTCCCTTGACACAGAGCTCTCCGACTTCGCCCTGTGGGACTGTCACACCGTTCTCGTCCACGATCTTACATTCCCAACGGTAACCCGGCACACCGATCGCACCGACCTTATGGATATTCTCCACACCCAGATGCACGCAGCCCGGTCCGGTTGACTCGGAAAGTCCATAGTTCGTATCGTACTGGTGATGTGGGAAATATTCTTTCCAGCGCTTGATCAGCGATGGCGGTACCGGCTGTGCACCGATATGCATAAGCCGCCACTGCGAAAGCTCATAATCCTCTAACTTCAGGTCCCCGCGGTCTAACGCGTCCAGAATATCCTGTGCCCACGGAACGAGCAGCCAGACGATCGTACAATGCTCACTCGACACAGCGGAGAGAATCGTCTCCGGTTTTGTGCCCTTTAAGAGCACAGCCTTGCTGCCTGCCACCAGACTTCCCATCCAGTGGAACTTCGCACCGGTATGGTACAGTGGCGGGATACACAGGAACGTATCATCCCGGCTCGTGCCGTGATGCTTCTGCTCCATCTGTGCGGCCTGTGTTAAGCTCTGGTGTTTATGTAAAATTGCCTTCGGGAATCCTGTCGTTCCGGATGAAAAATAAATCGCTCCAAAATCATCGTCTGTGATCTCCACATTTGGTGCATGGCTCGAACAATCTGCTACGAGCTGATGATAGCTCTCTGCGAATTCCGGACAGTTATCCCCGACATAGATCAACAGTCTTCCCTTGGAAAGCCGCTCTGCATTTGTCTCGATTCGTCCGATGAACGCCGGGCCAAACACGATCATATCAACCTCTGCGAGCTCTGCACAATATAAAATCTCTTCTGCATCATACCGGAAATTAAACGGCACGGCGATGGCTCCTGTCTTCAGAACGCCGAAATAAATCGGCAGCCATTCCAGACAGTTATACATCAGGATTGCGACCTTATCGCCCTTCTTGATGCCTCGCCCGATCAGCATGTTGGCAAACCGGTTTGCCTTCTCATCGAAGACACTCCATGTAATCTCTCTTCGATACGGCTCAAATCTCGATGGCTGTATCAGCTCGAACTCCTTCCACGAAGTTCTTCTCGTATCCGGCTCATCCGGATTCAACTCCACCAGTGCAACCTCATCCGGGTACAATCTGGCATTTCTCTCTAGGTACTCTGTAACTGGCATTTTCTTTTGCGACTCCTTAATTTTATATATATTCGCGCACGGCTTCCATCAGTTTCCTTGCACTGACAGGTTTTTGAAGCCTTGCTTTCATTCCATATTCTTCTCCATGAAACTCATCGTCTGCATATAACCGGGAAGACAACGCAATCACCGGGACAGTCCTTCCATCCTCGCGAAGCTGTCGTATCCCCATTGTTGTTGCATAACCATCCATAAACGGCAATCCCATATCCATCAATATCAGATCATAGTAATGCGCCGGTGACCGTTCAAACATGCAGATTGCATCCTCTCCATTGATCGCACGGTCAACAACAAGTCCACGTTCTGTCAAAATCTGCTCCTCAATCGAAGCGGTAATATCATTATCATCTACAACCAGCACATGCTGTCCGGAAAACATCGTTTTCCTCTCGCGCGCAGATTCCCAATCGCTCCAGTCAAAATACTGGATCTCTCCTTCGGCATCCTTGGACTCTGTTCCATATCGCAGTTTCATTCCAACTGTAATCTTCGTCCCATGACCAGTCTTTGTCTCAACCTCAATCTCTCCATCCAGCAGACGAACCAAATTCTGCACGATCATCAACCCCAAGCCAGAGCCTTCCACACGCTCAATCCGGTCTGAATGCTCTCTTGCAAATGGCTCAAACATAATCTTCCGAAACTCCTCAGACATACCGACTCCATTGTCCTGCACATAAAATTCAAAGTATCCGGTCGTTTCGTCCATCGGTTTCTCTTTGATTCCACAAAATATCTCGCCCTGATATGGCGTATAATCAATTGCATTTTGCAATAAATTCAACAATATCTGCTGCATCTTCTCCACATCGCCAATCACATTGCGATGGTAAAGCTGTGCCATGTCCAGATGCATTGTGTGCCGCCGAAGCCGCATGGATGGCTTGACAATATCAAGCGTATTTCTCCACAGATTTTCTACAGATGTCTGCTGCATCTGCAACAGCGTCGTACCCTGCTGTATCGCGTCTGTATTGATCATCTGACGCACCATACGGAAGATTGCCTTTGCTGAAAGGGAAATCTCCTCGATACACGCGGTCACACGTTCCGGATTCGTGACAAATGTCCGCGCAACGGATGCATTTCCGACGATCATGTTGATCGGCATCTGCAATTCCTCGTTCAGCCGCTTAAGATACATATTTTTGATTGCATACGCCTGCTCACTTTGCAGGTAAGCATCCCGAATCGCCTGACGCTGCTTTAGCTCCGCAGACTTCTTGCTGTCAATATTCATGTGGAACCAGTTTAAAATCTTCGGTTCCTCATCTTTCCATTCCACTACCTTGAACACATCTCTGCGCCATACATTTTCTCCCGTGCATACAATATACTCGCATTCCGCGGTATCGCTCTGCTTCAGAAGCTTGCGCAGATTATCCCGCACACCGAAATTATAACGATATTCCTGATATTCTGGTGCAACCAGCTCCTGCATCTCGAAATTCTGCTGGCTGTAACTACAATTCCGTGGTACCGGAATCCCCTGCTTCTGCAAATTATCGTGCAGGATTTCAAATGTATCCGCTTCCAGATCAATCTCCTCAATCAACAACCATTCATCGCACATAGATGCGATGGCACGATTCAATTTGTCCTTTGACGATTCCTTAAAATCCCCGTTTTTATCCATTTCAAAATCCCCCATGTTCTCCTTTTTTCTTATGTTTTCCTGTTCTTTATTGATAAAATACTGCCCAGAAATATGTACCATCCTGCGCTCGCGCTACGCTGACGCCAAGATACGCACAATTATCCAAATCCACGGTTCCCTGATTTTCCTCGTTCATCTGTGCAATATAAGTATCCAATGCCTGTTTTACCGTCGCGACATCTTCCTTTAAAGAAAATGTATATGTCACCCATCCGGTATTCGGTATCTTATATGTGGCAATCGCCTGATTGCCAATCTCCGTTAACGCGGCATTTAATTCATCCATGCTGGTATATACCAACGCCGCGCTTTTTGCCGCTGTCTCTTTAGCAGCAACTGTAAATTCATCCCTCTGTGTCAGAGTATTCCCCTTTGATTCGTGCTGCTTCGCACATAAATCATAAAACTCCTGCGCATATGCAGTACAATCCACTTCCTCCACCGGACTCGCATCTATCTCCGTCTGTAAGATCTGCTGTGTCGTTGCTTCGGAAGCAGCCGTTGTCTCATCCCCATTTCGCGTCCTCTGAAAATATATAAAAGTTCCAATCCCCAACAACAGAACAATCCCACAGACCATACCAATCTGCTTTTTTCTATGTGCCTGCTTTTTCCGGTCTGCCTGCATATCCGCCAACATCTGAGATATTCCACTGTGCGTCATCATGGATACGCTTCCTGTTTGCTCCATCGACGTCTCGTACAATGCCTGATACAACTGTTCCGCATTTGCATACCTCTGTGCCGGATCAATTGCAAGTCCCTGCATCAAAACAGCTTCTTCCTGCGGTGCGATCACAAGTCCCATCGCAGATGGCGGCACAAGTCTGTCCTGCTTTGCCCGCTCGACGGCATGCGGCACCTTCACCCCGGTCATGCAAGTATACATCGTCGCACAAAGCGCATATACATCGGAATACGGTCCAATCTGCGCTCCCGGTGTCACCTGTTCGATTGGCGAATATCCACCCTTTTGCACGCGGAGATAATTATAATTTCCATACATTCGCGCAGCGCCAAAATCAATCAGCTTCACCTTTCGGTCATGTGTGATCATGATATTGTCCGGGCTGATATCCCGGTGGATCACACCTCGTTTATGTACACCCGCCAACGCACGGATAACCGGACGCATGATTGCCAGAGTCTCGGACACAGATAACCTGCCTCCCCGACCTTTCACATATGCATCCAGCGACTGTCCTTCCACAAAATCCATGACAAGGTAAGCTGTGTTGTTCTCTTCAATAAACGTGTAGACATTTACCACACCAGGCTGCTCTCCCAAGGCAGCCAGCACACGACCTTCCTCAATATACTGCTGTTTCATCTTCTCGAAATTCTCACGTTTTTCACCTGCCTCGGTGTAAACATTCGGATCTCCGGGATTCCGGTAGCAGTACCCGCGCATATAGAATTCTTTGATTGCAACCTTCCGCTGCAGCTTCACATCATACCCAAGATACGTGATTCCAAATCCGCCATCTCCAAGCACCCGCTCAATGTAATATTTATTCTGTTCCAGATACGTCCCCGAAGGTAACTGATGTGCTTCCATGTGCGCTCCTGTTTTTGTCGATGATCGGTTTTATTTTATCACAACAGTCCTTAGAATTCTATCCCTTTTCTGGCAGAAATTCCCTGTTCATACGGATGCTTTTCTTTTTTCATTTCCGTGACATAATCCGCAAGTGCCAGAAGCTTGTCCGATGGATTCCGTCCGGACAGAACGAATTCGATCTGCGCCTGATTGCTCGCCAGCACTTCCATCAATGTACTCTCATCAAGTAACCCATACTTTACAGCGTGCAAAACCTCATCCAAAACAACAACCGCCTCAACCGTATTTTCCTTCCGCACGTCGTCATGCTGTTTTTTCTGTTTTGCAATCCACATTTCAACCTGCGCCAGCATATCTGCAAAATATGCACGCGTCTTTGCAAGCTCTTCCTCACACATCCGGCTCACAAATCCATACATCTGCGGGGCATGCAATGTCTCGACACCAAGCCTCTGCAGCATTGCAATCTCTCCGGACGTATCATCCTTCAAAAACTGTACAAACAGTACAGGAAGTCCGCTCCCCACCGCGCGCACAGCCAGTCCCACAGCCGCCGTTGTCTTTCCTTTTCCATCTCCATGATAGATCTGAATCATTTCCGTCTCCTTTATAATCTATTACTGCTTTCTGTATTTCGAGTTTATTTCCGCTTACACAGGAATTACTTTATCCCTGCTTGATTAGTCCCAGAATTTCGTAGATTTTCTCCATATCAAGACTTTCCCGCAGAACCTGTGCCAGCTTGTCAAACTGCTGTTCCCGGTATTCCTGCAAGGTCAAATGTTCACTTTCTCCCCGTGTTTTCCCTTTGCGCGCATACAACAGTTCAATAAATGCCTCACGGAATGCAATTTCATCGAAGATGCCGTGAATATAACTGCCTGCCACAGTTCCTGCCGTGTAGCCGAGTACGGTTCCTGCTGAATCGCTGACGAAAGGATAAATGGGGGTTGTAGTTTTGCCAGCAACTTCCGTCCGCCCCATGTGTATCTCATAACCGGCAATTTTCTTATTGCTGAGTGACACAAAATTCCCTTCCAGCATTCCAATCCGGTATGCGCGGTTCTCCAGTTGTTTTTCCTCTTCAAACACAGTTGTAACCGGCAGCAATCCCATACCTCGCACACTACCAAGTGCACTCTCCGTCTGCAATGGGTCCATGAGTGATTCGCCAAGCATCTGATACCCGCCACAGATTCCGAACACGATGGTGCCCTTCTTCGCCAGACGCGTAATCTTTGCTTCCAGTCCGCTTTCCCGCAGCCAGAGCAGATCCTGAATCGTATTTTTGGTACCCGGAAGTAAGATTACATCCGGTTCTCCTAGTTCTGACGGCTTTGTCACATAGCGTACTGACACATCCCGCTCCATGCTGAGCGCCTGCATATCTGTGAAATTCGAGATGCGCGGGAACCGGATCACAGCCACATCAATTTCCGCCTGTATATGCGTCTCTTCCAAACTTGACGCAAGAGAATCTTCATCCTCGATATCCACATCTGCATACGGCACCACGCCGAGCACCGGCTTACCTGCCCGTTCCTCTAACATTGTAATACCCGGATCTAATATTTTCTTATCGCCACGGAATTTGTTCACGATCAGACCTTTGATTCGTGCCTGTTCCTCCGGTTCCAAGAGCATCACCGTACCGATTAGCTGCGCAAATACACCCCCGCGGTCGATGTCACCAACCAGAAGCACTGGTGCATCCGCGATTTTCGCCATCCCCATATTCACGATATCATCCTGCTTCAGATTGATCTCCGCCGGACTTCCCGCGCCCTCGATCACAATGATGTCGTGATCTGCAGCAAGCTGCTCGTAGCTTTCCCTGATCACCGGAATATATTCTTTTTTCTTTGCAAAATAATCCATGGCGCGCATGTTTCCTACGACCTGTCCCTGCACGATCACCTGCGAACCCATATCGGTCGTTGGCTTAAGCAGGATCGGGTTCATCCGCACAGATGGTTCCACACCGGCCGCCATCGCCTGTACAACCTGTGCACGTCCCATCTCCAGCCCCTCACTTGTCACATAGGAGTTTAATGCCATGTTCTGGGATTTGAATGGGGCAACCTTGTAACCATCCTGTTTAAATATGCGGCAAAGTCCTGCCGCAATAAGAGATTTGCCCGCGTTGGACATGGTGCCCTGAATCATGATTGATTTTGCCATTTTGTGTCTCCTTGTCATTTAAAACTCATTTGTTCCAACGAACACTTCATATATTCTTTGATATCGATATCCTTTTTTCGAAACCGTGGAATCTGGTACAATCACATGTAAATCTACTAGCTGATCTATTATCCTTGACACAACATTCACAGATACCCCAGACAGATCCTGTATTTCTTTTTTATTAAACACAATCTGCTTCATAATCACAGGCATAATTCTATATATCGAATTTCCTTTTATCTGCTTAATTGTCTCCATATCTTCTTTGTAAATCACTTTAATTCGTTCCAGTTTGTTAGTATATGAATTGCACTGATCAATCACACACTGTAAAAAGAATTTAATATATCCTGCTACATTGCCTCTTCTACATTCCATAAGATATCTCTGATAAGATGGCTTATATAATTCGAGAATCTCTGACATGTACAAAATCGGAGTACTTTCATCCATCATTGCCATTTGTACCGGAATCAATGCCCTGCCCAGTCTTCCATTTCCATCCTTATATGCATGAATCGTCTCAAACTGCATATGGGATAAAGCAACATTTACCAACAAAGGATCTGTAAACGCATCATTCATATAATCGTATAAATTTATAAGCAATCCATAAACTTCTTCTGGAACTGGCGGAATAAATGTTGCTCCCTCAATCGTACATCCTCTTGGTCCGATCCAATTCTGTGTCGTTCGGATTCTTCCGGGCGTTCTTTGCGATCCTCCCACACTATCTAATATAATTTTATGCATTTCATTTACAAGTTCATAATTTATTTGCTTTTTCGTCTGCAAATACGTTTGCGCATATTCGATTGTTTTCTTGAGATTTTGTATTTCCTGATTATCATCTGTTTTTTCCATATATTTCAGATAAAACATTTCATCCTGAGATATCTGTGTTCCCTCAATCTGTGTCGATTTATAACTTTCATTTAATATTACGGAATCCAAGAAATAGCTGGCATCAAATTCCAACGTATTTAACAATGATTTGTATTCCCCATATTTTACATTTGCTTCTGAAATCAGTTTTAACATATCTTTATCTATTTTATAGTCCAAAGGCATACTTTTTGCTTTATATGGTTCCATATATTCACACCCCTTTTTCATTTATAGTAATATAATACCACTCAGGGTCAAAAAAATCACTGTTTTTTGAAAAAACAGTGATTTTTTTGATTTTATAATTTCTTTTTTCACTACTTTATATAAATCTAAGTTTATTTTACCACATTTTTCACATGGGCCAATCTGCGAATGAATTCCTGATTCTCACTGTGGGAACGGATTCCAATGCGGAAATATGTATCATCGAGTCCCTCAAAATCACCGCACGCACGAATCAAAACACCCACTTCAAGCATCCGCTCTTTCAAGTCCGGTTCATCGTGAAATAACAGGAAATTCCCATATCCATCATACACTTCCGCCACCAGCTCACGTAGTCTCGGCACAAGATACGCGCGTTCCGCCTGCAGATTCTCGCGTGTCTTCGCCAGATACTCTGTATCCGATAATGCCGCGATGCCTGCCAGCTGTGCGGGAATCGATGTATTCCACGGCTGAAGCTTCGCACGAATCCTCGACTGCAACTCTGTATCCCCGCAAGCCAGATACCCAAGTCGAAGTCCTGCCATACAGTAAATCTTCGTGAATGCACAGAGCACTAACAACCGCGGATGTTTCGCCAGATAAGGCAGCATACTATACGAAGCTTCCTCCTCTAAAAATGGCAGGAAACATTCATCCACACAGACATACGCCTGCATTGCTTCCGCCTTCGCAAGCACGCGCAGGATCTGTTCCCGCGTAAACAATGTTCCGGTTGGATTGTTCGGATTGCACAGGAATACAAGGCGGATGGAATCGTCCAGCTTTGCAAGCAGACGTTGAATTACGGTTTCAGAATCAAACTGCAGCTTATCCTGTCCGTCCATATCAGCAGCGCGTCCATCCGCATCTTCGCATCCTGCATAACTCATCTCTCCGCCGCCAGCGGCAACCGCTTCCGCATACCCGGTAAAGGTCGGTGCAAGCGTGAGTGCCTTTCCGGGAATCGTCTGTCCCAGTGCATACAGAAGCTCCGCTGCCCCGTTCCCGGGAATGATCCGGTCTGCCGGTATATTTTGTGCTTTCGCTATCGCACGGCATAGCTGCTCCGCCCTATAGTCCGGATATCTGCCAGTCAGCACAATTCCCTCATGTGCCGCCTGAATACTTGCAAGCGGCATGCCAAGCGGATTGACGTTGATGGAAAAATCATATTCAATTGGATTTCGGTAGACATCTCCACCGTGCGTATAGTTATATTCCATGTTTTATTCCTCGCATTTTAATAAAACAGATTATTGCTTATTATCTTATGCTGTTTTCTTCTTTTTCTCCCGTCTTACAAAGAGGAACGCGCACAAGCCTGCAAAGGCAATCGTCACGACTACAAGCACCGGAATTACCGGAATTGGAGAGACGCTTGCGCAAACAAGCTTCAGCCCCTGATACAATGTGTATACACCGAAGATGGAGAAGATTGCAAATGCAAGCATGCTAAGCAGTCCGTCCGGCGTCTTGCTCTTCAGCAGATATCCGATCAGCATACCAAGCATATCCGCAGCGAACAGTCCGAGTGAGCAGCCAATCCACACAACCAGCGCTGCACGCATACCTTCATTTGCACCAAATGTGATCGCGGTAAGCTGTGTCTTATCACCAAGCTCTGCCACAAAAAATGTACAAAATACCGCAAGCGGTGCAAACTTGATCTTCGTCTTACCGCCTTCTTCCTCTTCTTTATCGTCACCGGCAATCGTCGATGCGGCGAAATAAAGGAATGCGAGTGCTGCGATCATCTTGATCACCCATTCCGGCACAAACTCGCTTACAAGTCCGCCTGCCAGAACCGCAAGTCCGTTCAGCACAAGAATCGCAACACCGGTACCGAGTATAATGTCCCTTAATTTGTATTTCGAAGTAAGCGCGATCAGCATAAGCTGGGTTTTATCGCCCATCTCTGCTATAAACTCCGCGAAAAACACCTTGAAGAATAATATCATTTGTCCGAGCGCCCCTTTATCTTACTATGATGTAAACCGCATATGCCGCGTAAAGCGCAACCATGCACAGTCCTTCCACTCTTCCGATTTTCTTCTTCGTTCCGGCAAAAATCCATGCACATATGGTAAATGCGATCAGTACGCACAGGTCAATGATATTTTCTGTGATAATGCTGATTGGGCTGATCGCAGATGCTATACCAAGCACCATCAATATATTAAATATATTGGAACCGATTGCATTTCCAAGTGCCATATCCACTTCATTCTTTCTGGCTGCTACGATGGATGTAACAAGCTCCGGAAGCGATGTTCCGATTGAAACGATCGTAAGCCCGATCAGTGTCTGGCTCATACCGAGATCGCTTGCGATTCTCGATGCAGCATCAACTGTCACATCTCCGCCGACAGCGATTGCGATTGCGCCGCCAATGATAAACAGTATACTCACAGGAACGGAAACAAGCTTGATCTCCTCGTCCGATCCACCTTCGATCTCGACCTTCTTACCTTCTTTACTTGCCTTCATCGCAGTCCGGATCATGTAGATAATATAACATGCAAAAAGCACTATGAATATCACACCATCCAGATGTCCAAGCGTCATACCGGTCTTATCACCAAGTCCGACAATTCCAAGAAGCATCAGAAGTCCGGCACAAATAAGGGATAACGGGATATCTCTTCGGATTGTTTCTCTTGCAACATTCACTGTTGCCAATATCGCACACACACCAATGACAACCATCAGATTAAAAATATTGGAACCGACAACATTGCTGACTGCAAGCTCATTGTTGCCTGCAAGGGATGCAGACACACTGACTGCGGTCTCCGGAAGGGATGTTCCCATCGCAACGATGGTAAGTCCGATAATGATTGACGGCACATGCAGCCGCTTCGCCACGCTGGAACTTCCCTCCACAAAGAAGTCCGCGCCCTTGATAAGCAGTACAAAGCCTATCACAAGGAATACAAGCACAAGGGCAAATGGGGCATTGTTAATGATTTTTTCCATGGTTTCCTCCTTTTCTCGTTCAAAGCTTCCGTCAGCTGAAATCCCGCTATCATAAGTATGGATAGCTGAAAAAAGACTCATGTATATCAAACAGCTGCCTGTGTAGATTATTGCACAGACGGTTGATCAATATACATGAGTCTCATTATTTAAGATTTGCCAGATTATACTCTCAACTTATAATCAGAATGTTGACAAACCACACTTTCGCGCTAACTACTCCCTCATGGACTGTTCAATTATCTGATAAATTTTATCAAATATAGCAACGTGTGTCAACAGGGGAATCCGGAAGAAATGCTTCTCATAACCGAAAATCACTGCGTAAACATCACCTCAAAAACCGTTCCTCCTGACGGGTTTGATCGGACAGTAATGTTTCCGTCATGTACTCTCACGATTTCATGAACGAGTGCAAGCCCGAGTCCGACGCCGCCAAGTGCACGGCTTCTGGATTTATCCACACGAAAGAACGGCTCAAAGACACGCTCCCGAAGTTCCTCCGGGATTCCGTTCCCCGTATCGGCTACCGACAGGCAAACGTGCTTTTCCTTCCGGGATGCATTTACTGTGACCTGTCCGCCCGGATGATTATATTTGATAGCATTCTCAACAAGATTATATACCAGCCTGTAGATGAGAATATCGCTTCCGACTATCGTTATAGCCTCACAGTTCCCGGTCAGTTCTACATCCTTCTCCCTGGCAAGCGGTTCTAAGTCTGCCAATACCTCATCCACAAGCGCGTCGACCATAATCGTCTCATCCCGGCCCACGGTCTGAAGCTCACTCATGTCGAGGAGCGTCTTCACCATCTTGCTGAGTCTGTCGTTTTGTTCCGTAACCATCTTGATCGTCTGTACGGTTTCGGCATCGCTGCCCGGGTGTTGCCCGGAATTATAGGAATCCAACTGCACCTGCATTAGAGCTAACGGGGTTCTCAGCTCGTGTGCCGCATTCGCGGTAAATTGCCTCTGTATCTCAAATGCATCCGAGAGACGTCCGAGCATCTTGTTATAGGAGACGCTCAGCTGGTTCAGTTCTTTCACCTTGTTTTCTTCGAGTTTTGAATCAGCCAGATTCTGCGCCTGCACCTCTTCGATCTTATCCGAAAACTCACGAATCGGCCGGAGCGCATGTCCGCTTATAAAATAAGTCGCCACTCCGCCAAGCAGCGCCAGCACCGCCGAGATTATCAGACTGTTTTTCCTATAGTCGGCCTTGTTATTATATACCTGAACAGAAAAATCGTTCGCAAACGCATCCCAATTATCTTCCGGAATACTGATATATATTTCATCCGTATCATCCGCATTCTCATCTCCCCTGGCATCGACAGTCTCCTTCAGGGAGTCAATATAATACACACCATTTTTATAGACAAGCATAGTCAGACAGCCACATATAACCGCGATATATATGGTAATTATACAGGTCAGTCTCCACTGCAGTGACATCTTTTTCATCGATCGGACTCCTCTCGTAGTTTATATCCCTCTCCCACTTTGTTCAGGATCGGATCATATCCAAGCACCGCCTTGAGCTTTCTCCGAAGCGAAGACATATGTACCCGGATGGCTCCGCTGAAGCTGTCCACAGATGCATCCCAGACATGCTCCATCAGTTCCTCCTGGCTCACCGGTCTGCCCAGGTTGAGCAGCAGATATTCCAAAATTCCATTCTCTTTTCTTGTCAGAGGAACGATCTGCCCTTCGGCGTATGCTTCGCGCCGGATCGTATCGAACTTTATCCCGCCACATTCCAGACATACATCCTTCTGCACGAATTTTCTTCTTGTCAGGCTTCTGATACGCGCCTCAAGTTCCTGCAGATGAAACGGCTTTTCCATATAATCATTTGCCCCCGCATCCAGCCCTTCAACCTTATCCGCGATCTGTCCTCTGGCGGATAATATAAGCACCTTCGTCTCCTCGTTGCTCTGTCTTAGTTCGCGCAGAATCTCCATCCCATCCATACCGGGCAGGTTCAGATCCAGCACGATCAGATCATAATTCTCTGCCAGGATGCATTCAAGCGCCGTTTCTCCATCATAACAGGTATCCACCTCATACCCGGCATCATACAGGCTTTTCGCAACTGTGTCGCATAGTTGTTTCTCATCTTCCACTATTAATAATCTCAAAATATTTCTCCCATTTCTTAACAATAATTTTACAACTGCTATTGTATAATACCGAAGTCAGCTGGTCAACAAATACAACAAACGAAAGGAGCAATTATATCTTGAAGCGCAGAAAAATATCCCAAATTGTTTTGCTCATCACAGGTATCGCCATGATCAGCTATGGTGCAGTCAGAGGAGAAGCTGCTACCGTGCTGGGCAAAGCTATAAAATTATGTCTGGAGTGTGTCGGAATTGGATAAGAAAAAGAAATCACTATCACAAAAAACTGCCCGGATGCGCGGATGGATACAGGCGGCCGCCACACTGCTTACCAATATCCATATCCCCAATCTGTTTAAGGGCAAAATATACCAGGGCAAAGCAAAAACCGTCTGTGTGCCGGGATTAAACTGCTATTCCTGTCCCGCCGCAACGGGTGCCTGCCCGATCGGTGCCTTTCAGGCAGTGGTCGGATCGTCCAAATTTAAATTCACCTATTACATAACCGGGTTTTTTATTCTGCTCGGTGTGTTACTCGGAAGATTCATATGCGGGTTCCTGTGTCCGTTTGGATGGTTTCAGGATTTACTTCATAAAATCCCCGGGAAGAAATTCTCCACAGCCAGACTGAAACCGCTAAGATACCTCAAATATGTTATCCTCGTTGTTTTCGTTATACTTCTGCCGATGCTTGTAACGAACTCCATCGGAATGGGTGACCCATTCTTCTGCAAATATATTTGTCCGCAAGGTGTCTTAGAGGGGGCCATCCCGCTGTCGATTGGAAACCCGGCTATACGATCTGCATTGGGAAAACTGTTTTCCTTTAAATGCCTGATCTTAATTACAGTTATAGTACTAAGTATTTTGTTTTACAGGCCCTTCTGTAAATGGATCTGTCCGCTTGGGGCAATCTACTCCCTGTTTAACAAGGTGAGCCTTCTAAGCATCCGGGTAGATGGAAGTAAATGTGTGGGCTGTAATCAATGTGCGAAGGCATGTAAAATGGATGTTGACGTGTGCAAGACGCCAAACCATCCGGAATGCATCCGGTGCGGTGCCTGCATAAAGGCTTGTCCAAAAGACGCAATCCATTACCAGTTTCTAAGCGGTGCCTGTCAGAAAAAGGAGGACAGCAGGAAGCCGCAATCAACCGATAACAATTAAATTTTAATATAATTCAAAGGAGCAATAATCATGAAAACGAAAAAAACTTTTATTCCTATTGTAACACTCTGTGCAGCATTATTCCTTACGGCATGCACCGGAAAGAACGCTGCAACCACGGAAAAACCACAGGATTCCCAGACTGAAGCAAGTACAGAAGCCACAGGGGATTCCAGCACAACACTGGATGATTTATATCAGCAGGAAAACCAGATCTTCGCCGATCATGAGGATGTATGGAACAAAGCGTTCGGCATGATGAACAAAAGCACTGCCGATCCAAGCGGAAATTATGCGGATTTTCTAGCCAGCACCGTTGAATCAAACAAGGATGCTTTTACAAAAGACGAATTGAACACACTTACGGCTGATATTGAGACTATACGGAAGATCGAAGAACAGATCGCCGAAATCGAGAAGAAAGACACAACCTCCGAGAGCGCTGACGCAAACGACAATTCCGGATCCACATCTCCGTTTCACAATTTCTCCGGTCAGGATTATGACGGTAATACGGTTGATGAAAGCCTGTTTTCCGGAAATGCAGTCACAGTCATCAATTTCTGGTTTACCGGCTGTAAGCCTTGTGTTGCAGAGTTATCGAAGCTTAATGAATTAAACGATGCCATCAAGTCCATGGGCGGCGAAGTGATCGGCATCAACACAGAAACCTTCGACGGAAACGAAACTGCGATCAAAGAAGCCGCAGCAGTTCTTGAAAGCCAGGGGGCCAAATACCGCAATCTCTCCATCGACGCATCTTCCGATGCAGGGAAATATGCTTCCGATATTATGGCATTTCCTACAACCATACTCGTTGACAGAAACGGTAATATTGTCGGAGATCCGATGCTTGGAGGAATTGATAACCAGGACAACTATGATACTCTGATGAAGCAGATCCAATCTGTAATTGATGCAGATAGCGCAAATAAATAATTGAATCAGGGACAGGCTGAAAGACGATTGTTTTCCAGCCTGTCCCTGATTTACTTTATATCGCTGCAACCAAATATTACTTCCATTATGTCCGGAATCTGTGGTTTATACGTGTTCTCTTTCATTCTTAATTCTGCTCATCTTCTATCAATTGACTATATATCAAATAATTTCAATCTTTCTAGATTCTGGAGATATAAACAGAATCACATGTTCAATTCCATCACCATACATGAATCTGATGCCTGAAACCCTAATACTTCATACAAAGGTCTTCCTATCTCTGTTGCATCCAGACTTATCTCTGTCACACCATTTTCCTTTGCCTCTTCAATCAGAATCTCAACCATCTTCTTAGAGATTCCGCTTCTTCTGTGATCTGCACGGGTATAGACATTCATCAAATGCGCCCGATTGCCTGTCGGGTGCGAGAATGTCGGCATAATCCATATATAGGATAGGCTTGCACAGCCTACGGGAGTTTGCCCATCAAGTGCAATAACCGTTGTTTGCTCACCTGACTCAAAATACCGCCTGCTCTCAGAGATAAATTTCTCATCATATTCATACTCACCGGACAGATCATTTACCTCTCTAAGCATTTCAAGTCTCAGCTTCATGAGGATTTCCATATCATCTTTTGTAGTCTTTCTGTATAAAATCTCGTTCATTTCCTACTCCCTTAACAATCTATCGAGCAACATCTGCCCACAGTCAGTCGTTTTGTATTCTCTAAGTTTCATGTTTTATCCTCATAAGCTGGAAGTTATTACTTTCTGCATAATGTGTTTCCTAAAATGATAATTACCACGACATCAACCAAAATAATCCCCAATGCAATATATACAAAAAATGCGGGCAAAATATTTTCAAACAAGCCCATAGTTAATGCAAGAATTGCTATAATAGACATTCCAATTCCCATTGTTCTGCATAACTTCTTTTCATCATATTTTTCCTTTTCTTCATTTGAAGCTGTATTATATCCAGAAATGAACCAGCTTCCATGTCCAGAAAGTAAAATAATAGAAAGTACAGCAAATATCGCAAAGACAATCCACACTATCCAATCAGAGTCTGTTGCTAAATCTGCTAATTTCATTTACATACTCCTCCTTAAATTCCATTTTCTTAATTTTATAAATTGGAATTGTATATTAATTTTTCTTATTTAGTCTAATATGGAAATCGTTGGCTTTAGAACATTCTTCATATGTAAGATTAGTTTCATTCATTAAAAACTCAACGGCTTCCTCCTTTGTATTGTAATTAGATTTTTCTTTCATATATCTTAACAAATTGGTCATATATATTCTTCCGTACTTCTTCTGACAAACCGGCGTATTTTGTATCCAACACCTTTTTTACGGCTTCGTACTTCCTATTTTTATCTTCTATATCCGGACCACGGTCATAATTAAACCTCACATCATAAAAAATGTGTTTCATATCGTTACTTAAAGCTTGTAACACTCGAAACCCTTTCATAGAAAACTTTCCTTCTTTTATACCATTCTCCACACAGGGCTGTCTCGCCCAATCCATCATAAACCAATTCTCCATTGGCATATTTACACCATATCCGGAATCTGACAAAAAGTCATTTATCTCATTCCAATTTATCTGTAACGGCAAATCGTTTTCTTTCGCAAATAAATAGTCATCACGCTGTAATTCCTGTTTTTTTCGCTTTCTTGTATTTCTTTCATAAACAATCCAGTATATTACCATTGCTGCTATAATACACACGCTAAATATCTTTGTAATCATGGTATTTCCTTTATAAATAATCAAGTATACTACGGTTACTACCGCAATACTTATGCTAAGTACCTTTATAATCAAACCATTCATTGTGTATCTCCCTATCACTAAAAATTGGAAATTAACAAGTCGACAAATACCGATTTACCAATTTCATTAAATAATAAATTTCACGAACTAACTACATTGTCAAAAAATTCATTACAAGATTCACCATTATATCTTTTTCTTCTGGTCTTGACTCTGCAATCATAAGTGTAATCGCAACCAATGCTCCATCACTGATTATCTTACTATCATCTCTATACAAGGCATTATTCCGAGCAAGGAATTCCAAAAACAAAGATGCTGCAATTCGTTTACATCCATCTGCATATGGATGATCCTTAATCAAAAATATAATAAATTAGCAGCTTTTTCCTCTAATGACGGGTATACATCTCCACCAAACACACTCTGATAAACTGCTGCCAAAATACCCTCAACTTTACCTTTTTCTTTCTCCACACCAAATACATCCGATTTAAATGAATCCTCCATGTGTGAAACCATTTTTTTACATTCCTCATATGTTATTTTATAAATAGGTCTGTTTCCCACAGGTTTTTTAAGGGATTGATGATCATATTGGTCTAAAAGCATTAATGCATCTGTATACGAGGTAACAGCCTTTAAAATGTCTGATTCTTCAACCTCCAATGTGCACGCAAGCATCTTTGTTTGAATATCAACGGTTCTTTCAAGCGCTTGCAATCGTTTTTCATTAATAGCATAGCCTTGAATCACATATTGCTTTAAAACAGAATTAGCCCATCTACGAAATGCGATGCCTCGTTTTGAATTAACACGATATCCCACGGATAATATCATATCAAGATTATATATCTTGGGTTTTCTTCCTCCAGAACTTTTGTCGGAAAAACCGACAGAAGTTCCATCTAATTCTCCTGAAGAAAGAATATTGGAAATATGCTCACTCACTGTAGCATGCTTAACATCAAATAATTCTTCCATTTGTTTCTGCGTCAACCATACAGTTTCTAATTCTGGGCTTAACTCAACTTCAAGATTTATATCACCATCTGTAAATAAAACAATTTCATTTTTCAAAAAATATCACCACCTATTACACCAAATAATTAATCGCATCTTCAACAGTCATACATGTAACACACTCCTGCAAATTCTGATTTTACTCTGCATTATCGCAATAAATCTCTATTGCATTTGCTACAAAAATCGCGGTACCTTCACCTCCATAAGCATCAATATTTGTTGTAATATCCCCGCCACCTGAATACATTTTTCCTAATCCACGCAAAATCTTATTTGTACAAGTATATAAGTTCTGTGTAATATATTCCTGTATTCTTTTTACAAGGTTCTGTGCATCACCGGATAAACTATTACGCAACGTCGGAGTCAATACCTTTTTCAAAATTCAACTCTCCATTACTCTCAATGTTTCACAATCCCAAAATAGTGTTATACTATTCGACCAATCGGATGAATTTCAAGAATTTCTAATCTTATTAACGTTCCGATTCATCAAGTGTCTTCCTAAATTTCTGTATAAAAAAGCCCTCAACTCAGACATTTCCTGATGATGCTCCTATAGCAAATCATCTGGTGAATCATAAACTCCAAAATCTTGATTGATTCCCTCGCTCTGAATATATGTATTATTTCTGTCAAAATCAATAACCGGATGCTTAAAGTCTTTCACCGCTACACCATAACCACAAAATGCACCCGTGCAATCGCTATTTTTTATTTGCAATTTTCTCAAATATTGTACATCAAGAATAAATGCCTCTAGCTCGTACCATGTATCTTCAAAATACACTTCAACCCAGCTATGCAGCACATTTCGAGGTGCATTTTTATATACAATTCCTGTCATTGCTCCCTTTTGCAATTCTTTATCAATGGTAAATCCATGTACTCTGCATGGAATATTACAAGCTCTTAGTAGTGCCATGAACAATGTTCCCTTTGTATTGCACTGCCCATAACCATCCGCCAAAACCTTTGATGCACAAACAGTATCATCAATATTATATCCAAACAAAATTTCATCTCTTACAAACGTGTAAATTGATTTTAGTCGTTCAAATTCTTCTATGTCGTTCCAGTTTCTTTCCCGTATCAATTGCTGTATGTTTTTACTTGAATAATCCAGCATTTTTGTTTCTCTTAAATATTTTTTCATGCTATTTCTCCAAAATATTTTGAGTTGCAGATTTATATTTTCCTATCTGATCAACTGTACAATCAACCAGAAATTTAAGAAATCTTATACATATCGTTCTTGTAGAACATTATTGAATCGCTTTTTTCAGAATTTCTTAAAACGGCAAGAACATTAAACACATCCGGAAATGGCGAAACCATACCCATACATGCCATGCCAAAATTCAATCCATTAAATACTCTAAATTCAGCAGGACTAATTACAAATAATATAAATGGAACTAATCCAAGAACAAATGGCAACAGGCACATCAATATAAACCGATTTCGCTTTAATGGATAGGATGCTAATGCGACAAATGTTGTCTTTCCTTTTATTCTTCCTATTGTTACATCTGCTTCCTTAGGATAAACAATTCCATGTAACCACTCATGAATTATTAACAATAAAAAACCGAAAGTAAATCCAACCAGAATAAATATTGGTGAGATTACAACTGTCTTGCATATAATCGTTTTACAAAGCATAGCAATAAAAAGAAAAACGCACAGAATTGCAGCAATCGGCACTGCTTTTTTCATCAGGTCACCAACACTCTGCGGTGTTTCTATCTTTACTGCGTCATCCGGTAAGCTTCCTGTTTGATATTTATTTATATCATTTATTGACCACACAATTTTTATCATATCTACTTCCTGTTCTTTCTGTATAATCCTTTGCATTTACAATATGTACCGTATTATAAAACAATTGCTCATAGTCAGTCGTTTTGTATTCTCTAAGTTTTATCCTCATAAGCTTGAATTTCCACGTTAGGTTTCATCCAAATATATTTCTATTTTGCTGAATACCTTATCTTTACAGAAATTAAACTCAGGAGTCTTTTTGATATAGCTGAATATATCTTCTTCAATATCCTCATTCCATATAGTTCGTTGAAAATCTTTATTTTCTTCCGTTGGAATATATAACACATCCACATGAATTTGATAATACTCTTCCTCATCATTAGGAAATTGTCTAACCAAAGAAAAGTTAAACATAGGTTTTCCTGTAAAAGAATAGGTTCCTGTTTCAAATAAAATCATATCTTCTTTAAGTGGCATATTACACATCTCTTCGAACACGCTTACTATGTGTTCCAGGCTAGAATTATCTGAAATACTATTTTTCAAATATCCTAATAAACTTTCCTTTGATGTCTTCTTAAATCTATCAAATAATCCCATTTGAACCCTCCTGTAATTTGTACTTATAGGCTCAGCATAAGCCCCAATATCATATGTAATATATTATTACAACAAAACCCTAACCCATGTTGTAATATCGTTCTGATTCCATAAAAGACTCAATAACCGCTTTGCCTATTTCCTCAGCATCTGCATCAGCAAATAATATAAATTCTTTGATGATTTCATCATATGTATATTGTCTTTTATGTGATTTTTTCATCGAATGTATTATATACTGATTATCTTCATTGATTTTAACACGAACATAATGATTATTTTTCCAAAAAGATACTCGGCTTCTATATTTCGTATTTTTCTTCCATGCAGCATTTTCTTTTCGCTCATTAGGCGTCAGCGAAGATAAAGGACTGTTTCTTATGTAATCAAGAGCACTTTTTACACCTTTACCGACAGAAACAGCATTGTCCAAATCTGATAAACTTATGAACCAATCTGAATCAATCGAATATCCTGCAATATGGTCAATAAGCGGAACAATTAACATTCGCCCCTCTCCCTTATATATAGATATTAATAACAGATATGAATGTAACATCATAAATTCACCTCATTTACAAATTCCGATTTAACTTTCCATCAATTTAATTGCTTCATCAACAGATACACATGTAGCAAATCTCTTTGGCCACATCATATCATTGTAATATTTATATGTTTCTTCTCCAGTCATATAGTCGTTATCAAATGTTGAATTTGCCCCTTGTGGAACAATTACTTTATATCCTCTCTCAAAAGCAGATTTCACAGTTGCATCTATACAGAAGTTTGTCTGTAGTCCCACTATCATTAATGTATTATCATCTTTAACATAATCCGTAAAATCTTTATTTCCAAAACAACTATTGATATTTTTTATAAATATCTTTTCCCCTTCCTTGGGAATCACTTGTTCTGCAATTTCGAAGTCTTCATCACCGATTGAAAACCCCGTTCCTGGTCCATCATCATGTTGAAAATAGATAACCTCTATTTGATTATCTCTAGCTGCTTTTATAATTCTTATAGTATCATCAATAAACGCTTCAAAATTAAAAAGTCTACTATCTGTTATTCCTTTTTGTATATCTATCACAAGTAATTTCATTCGTTTCTCCTTTACACATAAAAATTCCGATTTGTTTCTTTACAGTTCCAAGGAATTCTGATTTAACAAAAAATCATACAATCCAATATGCACAATACCGTCTTCATCTATCCATGGTTTTGCATTTGACTTTGATATAATAATCTTCTTGAAAAAATCTTTTGTATTTTTCAAAGGTCTTAACTCAGTTGTCATCTTATCAGGATCACTTACGGATAATGCAGACTGAATATAATATCTTCTTGCTCCCATATTTACAACAAAATCAATCTCACACTGTTTTCTTCTTTTTTTGCCTTCAGCATTTTCAATAATTTCAACAACGCCAACATCTACAGAATACCCACGGATTATCAGTTCATTATAAATGATATTTTCCATTATGTGTGTTTCTTCCTGTTGTCTAAAATTAAGCCTGGCATTACGAAGTCCTACATCCGTGCAATAATATTTCAAAGGATACTCAAAATACTTTTTACCCTTTACATCATATCTTTTTGCCTCGCTGAACATAAACGACTCTATCAGATATTCCAAATATTTTGCGATTGTACTGGTAGACGCCTTAATGTTTTTTACACTTTCCAATGTATCGGCAATCTTCTTTGCATTTGTAAGTGAACCTACCGAAGAACACAAATCATCGGTTAGTTCAGTCAAAACATCGGGAAGTTTTACAATATATCGCTCACTTATATCTTTGAAATATACTTCCGAAAACAAGTTTTTCAGGTACTTAACCTTTTCCTCATCACGTTTGAATGATAAAAGCTGCGGCATTCCCCCATAAAGAGCATACAATTCATACACTTCCGATTTATCTCCACCGACAAAATCATAATATTCTTTAAATGACAACGGGAATACCTGAACTTGATCGCCTCTGCCCCTGAATGCCGTCATTACATCTTGAGAAAGTAATTTTGAATTACTTCCCGTCACATAAATATCCACATTTCGAAGATGCATCAATCCATTCAAAACATTATATAGCTTAACATCTTCCGGATTTTCAAGTTCTTTTTTTGTTATAGCATATTGCACTTCATCTATAAGAATATAATACATTTCTTTATTTACAATTTTTGAACGAATGTATTTTGATAATTCATCCGGATTCCGATACTGTTCACAAATATCATCATCAAGTGCAATGGAAATAATCTGTTCTTCCTTTACTCCACTCGATATAAGATAGTCACGAAACAAATAAAACAGAAGATAGCTTTTTCCGCACCTTCTGATTCCTGTAATAACCTTAATCAGACCATTTTCCTTTTTGTCTATCAATCTACTTAAATAGATATCTCTATTTATAATTTTTTCCACAGATTTGCCTCCTCAAATTAAAACTTACTGCACTTTTTTCGTAAATTTTAATTTTATTATACTATCCTTATTATGTACAATCAATATTGTAATTAAAACTTACTGCACTTTTTCACTAAGTTTTAATTTCCCATGTTTTCATATCAAACTCCGAAAAAATAAAGACGACCAGTCTTATCATAAGACCAATCGTCTTTAATCTCCGCATCTGGTTGTTGTGTAGCTGGTAATTCTTCAAACAACTTATTGATTAAACAATTACTATGTGCCGAAGCATTTCTTATATCACGCACAGCATTCATAAACTTATTGCTTATAATAGGTTCATTATATAATACTGAATAAAAATCGACCAGATATGCCAAATCTCCAAAAGAAATTTTTTCCTTCTTTTTTGCCTGTTTGATATTTGGGATAATTTTTTCTATACGAAGCTAATTTCATATATCGATTTATCTCTCTATACATCATAAATAATATAGCCTCTATAACATTCATAACGTTTCCTCCTAAATTCCTCCCCTAACGATTTATGCTTTTTCATTTTCCCGTGCTTCCAGCACTTCCGTTGTAATTGCATCCACATCATATTCTGGTGCATACTTCTTCACAATATCGTACATTGGCTGGATTATTTCAATGGATTCTTCAAGTTCATCTGCGATCTGGTCAAGTGTTTTGTTCTTCTGCATCTCATATTAAATAAATTGAATTTAAAAGCATGAATGTTCAAGAATAAATAATTTGACTATTCGTAGGAAAAAGCTGCTACTCACTAAAAATAACAGCCTTTCTTACTATATCAGCCTTTTGGAATTTGACCATCGACATACAGAATGTGATTAACTAACCACTCTGTGAGATATTTTAAAATTTCCATAATCTGTTCATCTTGATCTTCTACCTCATCATTGTGGTGTTCCATAAATTCATCAAGCTTATGTATAAATTCCTGATGTTGAACTTTCTGTGTAAATATCTTCTTATAATTAATAGATTCCATATACTGCTCTTCATCACTAAAGTGTTTTACTGTATAATTTCGGAGATTTTCTAATATTACATCAATCCTATCATATTTATCCGGTGTAAACTCATCATGAAGCAGTTCATATGCCTCATCTGCATATTTAAATAACTGCTTGTGTTCTTCGTCTATCATATCTATACCGATATAATATTCTGGTTTCATTTCATACATAAATCAATCCTACTTTCAGTTTATTTGTTTTATGAACCTGTTACCTGTTCAATACTATTCATAATAGGCAAATGCATTTCTCATGAATTTCCTATATTTTCTCGTTTTTAATGTTAGATTCCACCAAAACATTCCCTAATTTTCTTGGAAATATCAGAATCAACAAAACCTTTCTGCGCCATGTCATCGAGCATCTCACACGTTTTTTCGTGCGATAAACCTTTCTTATATGGTCTGTCCTCGGTTAATGCCTGATAAATATCAATACATGCCATAATACGTTCCGGTTCATTTAATTCATCCGCAGTTTTCCCAAAAGGATAGCCTTTTCCATTTAATTTTTCATGATGGAAAGCTGCCCAGTCTCGTATTTCTTCAAAATCATTAACCTCTGATAATATAAGGTATGTATAGCCAGCATGATTCTTCATTTTTGAAAATTCATCATCCGTAAGCTTATCCGGTTTTTCCAAAATTTCATTGCCTACTGCCATCTTCCCAATATCATGCAGTGCACCAGCCAGATAAATTTTTTGCACATTAATAGAATCATATCCGATATATTGAGCAAAAAAAGCTGCTTTTTCAGCCACTCCTATAGAATGTCTGCTTGTAAAAGAAGATTTATAATCTACAATCTTTGCAAAAAAATCTGCGACATTTTTACACGTTTTCCAATCAAAAACCTGTTTTTGTCTTGGGATAATCTCCCATAACTTCGTTTCAAAAGAACCATCATTTAAACACATAAAAGATTCGGAATGTGTGAATGCATGAAGAAAAGCATTCACACATTCTGAATCAAATAATCCGTCCCTATTTTTTAAAAGGTACTGACATATAAAATTCCAACTGTTATTTCCTATAATATCAATGGTATCTGCAAGATGAATAATCCTTGCAAACAATGGAATTTCATTCCACTTTTTTTGAAAAGGACCAGTTCCATCGGCATGTTCATGATGATACAAAATCACATTTGACACATCTGTTTTAAATGGAATTTTAGTAATATTTTTTTCACCATAAATACAATGAAGATTTGTTTTTTTCTCGGATAAATCTTTTTTACAATTAATGACGGAATCCTTTTTCAGTTCTTCCGAAATATATTGTGTCAAAGCATTATCATGCAGTAAAGCACACATGGCTAAATCTTGTAATTCATCACCTTCAATTTTCCAATATTCAGCCATGCATATACTTATATAAGCCACTCTTTTTCCATGTTTGTTTTTGATATTTACCAACTCTGCTTCTATACAGTCCAAAGCATAAGAACAGGCTCCTGCAAGTCCGATGATATCTATACTTAGTTCTTCTTTCATTGTTATAATCCTATCATAATACATTTATGCTTCTGAGAACTGGTCTTTTCCAACAGAGCATAACGGACATTCAAAATCTTCTGGAATATCCTCCCACTTTGTACCAGGTGCAATACCACCTTCTGGATAGCCCTTCTCCTCATCGTATTCCCATCCGCAAACATCACATACGTATTTCATTCGTTGTTCCTCCTTGTAAATATATTAATACACAGCCTATATTACTGTTATATTTGTGTTGTTCTGTAATCTTAATATGTATAAATGCTTTTAGCATTTCCATAATCCATGCAGGTTACAATATGCATATACTTCTTCTACCTGTTCACCATCGCAAAGACAAAAATCTGCTACCGGCTCCTGCCCTGGATTTAACTGTTTTCTGTATATTCCCTGGTTTGTATTTAATGTAATCCACTCAATGAAATGCTCTTCAAGCATTGGATGTTTTGTCTCTCCGACCACGACATGAACATGACTGCCTTCTACCGTATATACAGGTACATGCTTCTCGGCAGCAGCATCTGTCACTCCGGCTTTTAATTCCTGCATAGGTTCTCCGCAACAAATTACAGGTGCACCCTTATCCTTTACCTTTTCAACAATGTTTCCACAATGCTTACAAATATAATACCTTACTTCCATGCCTTTTTCTCCTTCCATGTGTAAAATTTATAATTCAATTGTCTCCATAATCTTTTTCAATGAATCTGCAGATTCCTTAAGCTTTAACGCTTCCTCGCCACTTAAATTAATAGGTATATCAGACTCAATACCATCTGCACCTACAATAGCTGGCATACTTAACGATACTCCGTCAATATCATATACTCCATGAATCATGTGTGATATAGGAAGTATTGATTTTTCATCTCTCATAATCACTTCGCAGATTCTTTTTACAGACATTGCAATTCCATAATATGTAGCGTGCTTTTTGTTTATAATCTCATAAGCACTGTTCTTGACTGCTGTAGCTATTTCTGCCGTGTTTTCCTTGTGCTTGTAATGTCCACGCATTTCACACATTTCACTTAATGGAACACCAGATACATTGGCTGATGACCATGCTACAACTTCGCTGTCTCCATGCTCACCATCTATAAATGCATGAACACTCCTGCTGTCCACAGATAAATGCTCACCAAGCTTATATCTTAATCTGGCACTATCTAACACAGTACCTGATCCAATAACCCTGTTTTCTGGAAGTCCTGATAACTTTATGGCTACCTGAGTCAGGATATCTACCGGATTCGCAACTACAAGCATGATACCTGCAAAATTTCTCTTTGCTATTTCAGGAATGATTGACTTAAATATTGCTACATTTTTATTTACGAGATCAAGCCTTGTCTCTCCCGGTTTCTGTCCCGCTCCGGCAGATATGACAACAATTGCAGCATCAGCCACATCATCATAATCTCCGGCATATATTTTCATCGGACTCGCAAATGGAATACCATGACTGATATCCATCGCTTCTCCTTCTGCCTTGTTCTTATCTGCATCGATAAGGACAATCTCTGTAAACAAGCTACTCTGCATCAGAGCAAATACCGATGCAGAACCAACAAAGCCACAGCCTATCATTACTGCTTTTTTTGAATTAATCACTTTCTTCTTCGTAATAATCTCATCTCCTTAATAATTCTCTTCATGTACTTCAAAATAGCTCTGTGGATGATTACATACCGGACATACTTCAGGCGCCTTAGTTCCTACCACAATATGTCCGCAGTTACGGCATTCCCATACCTTAACTTCGCTCTTTTCAAATACCTGTGCAGTTTCAATATTCTTAAGAAGTGCACGATATCTTTCCTCATGGTGCTTCTCAATCTCACCTACTGCCCTGAATTTTGCTGCAAGCTCAGGGAATCCTTCTTCCTCAGCTGTTTTAGCAAAGCCATCATACATATCTGTCCACTCATAATTTTCGCCTTCTGCCGCTGCCGCCAGGTTTTCCTTTGTATCACCAATTCCTGCTAATTCCTTGAACCACATCTTTGCATGTTCTTTCTCATTATCTGCAGTCTTTAAAAACAATGCTGACATCTGCTCGTAACCTTCCTTTTTCGCTACAGAAGCAAAATAGGTATACTTATTTCTTGCCTGTGATTCTCCTGCAAATGCCTCCTGTAAATTCTTCTCTGTCTGTGTTCCTGCATATTTGTTTTCTGCCATCTCTTTTACCTCCGTTTTCTTTACTACTTTTTCAAAATCTGATGCCGGGTGCTTGCACAAAGGACATATAAAGTCATCCGGTAATTCCTCGCCTACATATTCATATCCGCAAATTCTGCAACGCCATATTGTCTGACCGTCCTCTGTTTTTCCAACCTCCTGTGGCTTAGGCTTAATATTATTCTGATAATAATCATATGTTACTGAAGGAACATTGCTTAAAACTTCCATATCGGTTATCTCACCGATAAACATCGTATGTGAACCCAAGTCCTCTGTTTTAGTAACTGTCACAGAAATGTATGCATTTGTACCTTCTGTAATATAATAAATACCATTCGTGCCCCTGGCACACTGCTCAAATGCTTCAAACTTATTGGTATCTCTTCCTGATTGGAAGCCAAAATGTTTGAACAATTCAAATTGTGCCTTCTGACTTAAGACTGATACAGTAAATTTTCCGGTTCTTTGAATCATATCATGCGTATAATTTGCCTTATTTACACAGATACTTAACTGGTTTGGTTCCGAAGCTGCCTGAATGGCTGTATTAATGATGCATCCGTTATCTTTTTCTGCTTCTTTAGCGGTCAATATAAACAGTCCATAACTCAACTTATACATTGCTTTCCTATCCATGCTGTTCCTCCTTTACCTTCTCCCTGCATTTCGGGCAAATGCCTTTAAATGAAATATCATAATCCACAAATTCAATTCCATGAGTGTTATGAATTCTTTCCAGCAAATCCGGTATTTGATCCATATCCACATCAAAAATTTCACCGCACTTTATACATCTTACATGGTAATGATTTTTCAATGTAAAATCAAATCGGTTCGGTCCATTCGGAACTTAAACCTTTCTTAATGCACCTTCCTCTACCAATATATCAAGATTTCTATATACAGTTCCTTTTCCAATTGTTGGATATGCTTCTTTTATAAATTCATACACTTCATTTGCCGTAACGTGTCTTCTCATTTCGTATACGGTATTTCTTACAAGATCTTTTTGAATGGTATTTCTCCTACTTGTCATTCGTCCTCCTTATTAGGATTAGTTCTTAATAAGGATTTTATACCACCATTATCCTGTTGTCAATAACAATAGTAATAATTCTCATTATTATATTAAAGATGCCCATGCTGAGCATCTTTAATATAAATCATTGTTCTATTTTTCGTTCAAAAACATATTCAGTATCTGATGATAAATCAGACCGGAATGAATAACCAAGTCTGTCGAAATTCTTAATATCCTCAGGATTTTCAATACTGTTTTCAGCCATGAACCTAACCATTTCACCACGAGCAATCTTAGCATCCATATCTGCAACAACGCCGAAACATCTATCGCCGCCGTATTCACATTCAAGCTGATTGCCCAGATATGTCTTTGCCTCATTCAAAAACTTAGCCGCTTGCCCATTCGGAAGCCGGTACTCAAGATTCACATACTTTCCCACAAGGGCATTCAGTTTTTCCACCTTTGGCATTCCGTCAACATTCAATTCGTTAATTTCATTGATTAACTTTTTCTTGAATTCTTCAAACTGACCGTTATCACTAAGCTCATCATATTTCTTCCAGTAATCCAAAGTAGGAAGCAGCTCTTTCATATAAGAACGGGCTTGTTCCTCCGTGAAATTCTCGCTTACCATATTCTTAACACAAACTTCAATCAAATCATCCATATCATTGTAAGTATATGTTCCGTCGGCATAACACCACTTACAATAGTCCTCATTGAAAGAACCATCGTGATTGTGTCCGATAATATCATCATCTTCAAGCGGCATTCCGCAGCATTGACAAATAAGCTTTCTCGGTGAGCCTAAAAGTGTATTTATGGAAACATCGAATACTTTTGACAGCAATTTCAATGTTTCCGTATTCGGAACTGTTTCTCCGTTTTCCCAACGTGAAACTGCCTGACGACTTACAAAAACTTTTTCTGCAAGCTCATCCTGCGACATTCCCTTTTGAGTACGAAGTTCAAGTATAACCTGTTTTGTATCCACTATGCAGTACCTTCCTTACACCTTTATTATAGTCTCACGCATTATCTCAAACAAGCAACTCGCAGTTGCTGTCCTTATTACTTGGCTTTTTCGTTCACGGCTACCCAAATTTCACAACGATAGTTTGGGGCGGTTGTATCCGCAGACGGATAAACTTCAAACTCCACGCCCTTGGCATATTCATGCTGCGAGCTTTGCGGGAAGATTCTGCCGTTTCTTGACATCATATGCTTTGGAGTGTTAGATTTCCTGTCCTTTGTTTTCTTTTTCCTGCATACCCTCATCGGCTTGTGCAATCATCTGTCTGTACTGTTCTTTTACACTTTCCGGTGCAAGTATCTGTACCTTGCCATTAAAGCCAAACACCCAACCGAAAAAGGTTGGACTGGCTGATACTTCGGTCTGTACTCTGAAAGACGTAATATCATACGCAAGGTTGTCACATCTTCTCCGAAGCGGTCAACCATTGTTTTCATCAGGGTGTTATCACACCGTAAATCTTCAAGAACTTTCTCGCCTGAGAACATAGAGAATACTTCTTTTGTAAAATTCTCTTCTCAAAGGGCAAGTTGGCAAACTGGAAGTTGTATCATCATTTATCTTTATCTTTTTTTGAAAAAATAAGACTGCCAGATATACCAAAAGATATACCCAGACATATTCCGATTCCAATTCCAGCCATGCTATTTAAGACATTTATAAAAACAACGCTCCAAAGTATTGCTGCGATTATTCCGATAGTGACTCCTATAATTATCCTTTTGTTGTTCATCAGCTTTATCCTCCATAAATTCCGATTTATCTAATTTCTATTAACATCTATTTCACTGTTCATGAACCCCTCAAAACGGTCGAATTGCAGGATTGCCTGTCAGCTTTTTGTCCTATAAAATTCTCTCCAAACACACTGACATCTAATCCACTCACTCAATTTGCATTATCTAATCCGAGGCTACAACCTAACCGAAATTTTGCGGTGGATATGTTTCCGTAAGATATACCCGAGTGCTTTTGATGGTTAAATATATAATTCTAAATTTAGAAAAAGCCATCAAACAAGCCAAATTTTATATTGCTTAATTATTTTCTTGACATCAATACTACCGTCTCGATGTGGCTCGGTTGTTCAACGAAAAACATACTCACCCCCTATTGTACACGGGAATGGCGGAACGCACCTTTTCCCTTGAAATCCAGTGGTTCGAGCCTGTGATAACCTTGAATTGCTCTATCATTTGTATAGGCAAACAGGGAAAGCTCTATTCCTTAAACTTCATTTTTCATGTCATCCCTACAAACTGGAATTTAGCACTTCCATACCATTGTAAATTCCTTTTCTCCCGTATTATCATCTACACATTCAGATTGGATACTAAATTCTTCTCGCAGATAAAATTGAATTGCTCTCTCATTTTTTTGATAAACGTTCAATTTTAGAGTGGACTTGATTTTCTTCACCTGATCCAATAACTGTTTTCCGGTTCCCTTTGACTGTGCTACATCTTTTATAAAGATTCCTTCAATATAGTCGTTATTTAATCCAATAAATCCATCTATCTGATTTGCATTGTCAACTTCATGCACATATATTTCTGCAAGTGGAATACCTCAAATTAAGTTTGGAAAAAGCTGATTAATGCTAAGCATTCGTTTCGCCGTTTTGAGCAACGCTCGAAAATACGTCACTGAGAGGACTGTGAACAAACGACAGAAACGATTTATTCAGCGTTTCCTTTGTTTATATGAAATTGCAATATAACTGCATATAGAAATCAGGAAACTTATACAGTACAAAACAACCGCTCCAAAACTAAACAATATTTCTCCCAAATAAGTTAGTCCTGGCATAAATCCATATCCAGGAAGATTATTAAAGTAAATCATCAGTCCTATGGATATAAGCAGCGGAATTAGTTCTGACGAAAACAATATCCGCCAAAGTTTTTTTGTTTTCTTGCGAATGGTTATCACAAATAATATTATTTGAAATGTAAAAATTACTATATATGTAATCAGTAAGAACAGTGCCATTACTATTTTCCTCCGTAAATTCCGATTTGTCAATTTCATTAAATATGAAATTTGTCTCTCTATCGTGGATACAGATATGTAATCGGATTCTGTGCCGACTGATTCAACTTCAATCCGGCTATCGACTTTCCAATGTAGAATGTTTCATTCTCATCCAACGGAAATCCCTGCTCATATCTTTCATCCACGAAGAACACTCTGCTTTTAGTGCCTTTTCCAATATAGAAAATTTGCTTACTGCGTGGATCTATGAGTCCATACACATAATGATCTCCGAGTGAAAGAAGACTCTTCTCTGAAAATCTATCCATTCGTTTCTCCTAGTGTGCTGTCTGCATTCCCTTATTTGTATCCAAATCAAAGCCAATCTGCCAAAACAGCACAGCCTGACCAATACGCACAAACCACACCGTTAAGCCACCTATCCCGATTTACTCCTCTTTCCTTGACATCACCACCACGCACTCAATATGCGCTGTATGTGGGAACATATCTACGGGTTGGATTTTTTGGATTTTATATGTGCTGTTCTTATCTATGTATGCCAAATCTCTTGCTAAGGTTTCGGGGTTGCAGGAGATGTATACTACTGTTTTTGGCGACATTTTTATAAGGGAAGAGAGGAATTTTTCGTCACTGCCTGCTCTCGGCGGGTCCATAAATACTACATCGGGCTTTTCGCTTTCTTCTGCGACTGCCTCCATAAATTCGCCTGCATCGCCCTGATAAAATCTTATATTCTTCAAATTGTTTGCTCTTGCGTTCTGCACCGCATCCTTGACTGCGTCTTTGTTAAGTTCAACGCCTATAACTTCGCCTGCACCGTGCTTTGCGGCAACAATTCCGATTGTGCCGATTCCGCAGTAGGTGTCAAGCACTGTTTCTTTGCCTTTCAAATTTGCAAATTCAATTGCCTTGTTGTAAAGCACCTCGGTCTGCACAGGGTTAATCTGATAAAAACTCTTTGGTGAAATTCTGAATTTACATCCGCACAAAATATCTTCAATGTATCCTTTGCCGTACAGTACCTTTTGCACATCGCCGAGCACAAGGTTTGTTCTGTACGGATTTATATTTTGAACAACTGTTTTGATTTCGGGAAACTGTTTGGTAATCGCTTTTACGAAATTATTTTTTGACGGAAAAACAGGAGTGCCTGTTACCAAAACAAGCATTACTTCGTTTGTTGCAAAGCCTCTTTTTACAAGTATATGTCTTAAAAAACCTCTCTGCTTGTCCTCGTCATAGGTTGTGAGCTTGAAAGATTTAAGCATTTTTCGTACGGCAACTATGATTTTATCCGCCGTTACATCTTCTGTCATACATTCGTCAATGCCGACGATGTGGTGAGTTCCCGATTGGTAGACACCCGAAATTATTTTACCGTTTTTATCTGTTCTGAATGCTGCCTGAACCTTGTTGCGGTAATGATAGGGTGTGTTCATACCGATTATTTTATCTGCCTTGCAAAATTTTGAGAGCAGTTTTTCAACTTTTTTCTGTTTAAAGCTAAGTTGCTCGGTGTAGGTGAGATTCTGCAACTGACATCCGCCGCATTTTTTATATACGGGGCAGCTGCCTCTTTTTATGTTTTCTTTTGTATTGCTCATAATTATTCTCCGTATCAATATCTGAAAAGAGCCAAGGCTTTGGGTGCTTGGCTCTTTATTTTGTATGTATTATTCTTCTTTTTCTTTTTCGTCTGTTGCTTTTTCTTCGTTTGTATTTTCGTCAACAAGTCTTTTTACAACAACACGAATAATTCTCTGATTTGCCACTTCCATAATCGTAAAGCGGAAACCGCCTGCCTCTACGCTTTCACGCTTATTCGGAATACTGCCTGCATTTTCAAGAATGTATCCGCCGACGGTTATGCTGTCACTGTCAATGTAATCTTCGTCAAGATCGAACAGCGCAAGCATATCGTCAAGTTCGAGGTCGCCGTTTACAAGAAATTCATTCTTGCCGATTTTGTAGTAGTTGTGCTCAATTTCTTCGTCCTCGTCCCATATATCGCCGACGATTTCTTCAAGCAGATCTTCCATTGTGAGAATACCGAGAGTTCCGCCGTATTCGTCGGTAACGATTGCAAGGTGAACTTTTATTCTCTTGAAAGTGCTGAGAATTTTTGAAAGAGGTTGAGTTCTGAATACAAAGTACGGCGGCTGCATTATGTCACGCACATCCGGTGCGATGCCGTCCGCAAGTTTTTCGAGATAATCTCTTGTGTGAAGTACGCCGACAATGTTGTCAACGGTATCTTTATATACAGGAATTCTTGAATATCTGTTTTCAATAATTAAATTTTTAATTTTCTCCGGCGAATCGTCCACGCTTATGAATGTAACATCAACTCGTGGTGTGATAACTTCTTCGGCGGTTTTTTCGTCAAAGTCAAGTGCAAGGCGAACCATCTCGCTTTCGCTTTCTTCAAGCACGCCTTCTTCTTCAATGCTTTCTACTATATATTTAAGCTCATTTTCGGTAACGCTCGGTGCATCCTCTGTTCCGCCTGCAATCTTAAGGGCAAGGCTTTTGAATTGTACAAGGATAAACACAAGCGGGGTTAAAATGAACATCAAGAACTTTATTATGCCTGCTGTTTTAAGAGAAAAGCTGTCGCAATTTTCTTTTGCCAAACATTTAGGAAGCACCTCACCGAATGTGAGTACAAGCAAAGTAGTTGCACCCGTTGCAATAGCTGAACCGTAGTCGCCGAAAAGTGCCATACACAATACCGTTGCAAGTGATGAACAGCTAAGGTTTACTACATTGTTGCAGATAAGAATGGTGGTAAGTGCTTTGTCAAAATTTTCAATAACAAAAAGAGCGGTTTTTGCTTTTTTGTCGCCGTCTTCGGACTTCTTTTGAATACGGATTTTGTTTACAAAAGAAAATGCCGTTTCCGTTGCGGAAAAGAACGATGACAATGCAATAAGTACGAAAATTACTATCGCCATTACTATGTTTGATGCCAATTAAATTCACTCCAAAAAACATTATTACTTTTATACTACTATAATTCTTTTATATCATTATTGTTTTTAAGAAAAAAGAGCAAAAAGATTGAAATATATTGCTATAAATGCTATAATATTTAATTGCCAAATACATTATTAACGCATTTTTGGAAAAAATATTTTTCGGAGGTGCATTAATATGGCACAAAAAGCAAAAGAAAAGAATACCACAGCAAAAAAATCGGGTAAGTCAAGGGTTGATAATACAGTAAAAAATCCGAACGAACAGCCCGAAAAAAAGTCGCTTGAAAAAGACAGTCCCATTGACGAACAGCATACGGATCAGGTAGAAGAAACAGGTTCGGTGCTAACTACGCATAAAGACAGCGTAATTCATTGTCTGACAATTATAGGACAGATTGAGGGACATTACATTCTTCCGCAACAGAATAAAACGACCAAGTATGAGCATGTTATTCCGTTGCTTGTATCTATTGAAGAGGACGAAAGAATAGACGGACTGCTTATTTTAATAAATACGGTCGGCGGAGATGTAGAGGCAGGTCTTGCCATTGCCGAGGTTATTTCGGGAATGAAAAAGCCCACGGTTTCAATTGTGCTCGGCGGAGGACATTCCATAGGCATACCGCTTGCCGTTGCGGCAGACAAGAGTTTTATTGCACCGAGTGCGTCTATGACGGTGCATCCTGTGCGAACTACGGGACTGACGCTCGGCGTTCCGCAGACTTTTGAGTATTTTCAGCGTATGCAGGACAGAATTACAACCTTTGTTGCGGAAAATTCCGATATTTCAAAAGAACGGTACAATGAGCTTGTTCTCAACACGGGCGAACTTGTAATGGACATCGGAACGATTCTTGAGGGGGAAGAGGCTGTCAGTGAAGGCCTTATTGACGAGGTCGGCACGGTTTCGGATGCAATTGACTGCCTGTACACAATGATAAAACGCAATAAGACCCGTAAAAAACGTGGCAGATAATTTTATTTTTTACAGTAACCGCATATAAATAAATGCGGTTATATGGGCGGTCAAAAGTCGCCCTTACATATTTTATGGTTAAAGGAGTACATATTATGTCAATTATTGATGCAATCATTCAGGGCATCGTGCAGGGCTTAACAGAGTTTTTGCCTGTATCGAGCAGCGGACATCTTTCGATTACACAGCATATTTTGGGCGCAACGGAAAATAACCTTTTCTTTAATGTTATGCTCCATGTGGGAACACTTGTAGCGGTAGTTGCTTTTTACCATAAGCTTATATGGAGTCTTATCAAGGAATTTTTCTCACTTGTTAAAGATGTATTTACAGGTAAATTTAAATGGAAAGAGATGAATTACGAAAGAAATCTTATTATGATGCTCATTATAGGACTTCTTCCGCTTTTCCTGTTATTCCTGCCTATTCCGGGCACGGATATGAAAATTAAAGATCTTGCCGATGTTCTTACAGGCGAAAGATACTTGATTGTGGTTTCGATTTCTCTGATGATTACAAGTATTTTGCTTACTGTCGGTATTATCTGCAACAAGAGAACTATCGGTTCAAACGCAGGTTTTAAGCATTTAAAAAATGTAAAGCACAGCGAAAATTCGGCAGGCAAAGAGAGCTTTAATGTTCTTGACGCTGTATGCGTAGGTCTTATGCAGTTTGTTGCTGCAATTTTCCCAGGTATTTCCCGTTCGGGTTCAACTCTTGCAGTCGGTGAGATGAGAGGCATAAACAAGCAGAAAGCACTTGATTACACATTTGTGCTTGGTGTTCCGTCAATTCTTGCGGCAGCTCTTCTTGAGGGTGTAGACGCTATTAAAAGCCCTGAGGGTATTTCGATTGACCCTGTGGTAATTATAGTTGGTATGGTAGTTTCTGCAATTGTAGGCTACTTTGCAATTCTTATTTTCAAATGGTTCTTAAAGACCGACAAAATGATAATTTTCGTAGTATATACTGCACTTGTAGGTATAGTATTCCTTGTTATTTCCTGCATTGAAATGAACACAGGAGCAAATGTCTTTACCGGTGCAATGATTCAATAATGCTTTTAGCGGAGGTAGTATAAATTGGCAAACCAGAAAAAGACAACCAAAAAGAAAGCTTCAGGTAAATCAACCTCCTCAAAAGCAAAAAGCACTAAAAAAAGTCAACCGATACCTGAATCACAACCTTTGCTGACACCAAGGATAAGAGCAATTATCCTTGGTGCTTTATCACTGTTTTTTGTAATTTTAATATTTGTTCAGAGCGTAAATTTATGGAGTACGGTTCGTTCCGCACTTTTTGGAGTATTTGGCTTTGCAACATTTCTTGTTCCCGTCTTTCTTATGTATATGGCAATTATTACGGACAAGGAAAAGCAAATACAGCATTTTAAAAGTAAGGTAGCACTCTGCGTACTTATTGTTTTGCTGATAGGAGCATTGATTTATGTTGCAACAGGCACTCCTCATTCGGAAAAAGGTTATCTTGCCTGTGCAGGCGAACTTTATCTCGATATTTTCAAAAGTGAATCTTACTTTACATTCGGCGCCGGTTTTATCGGAGGATTGCTTGGTTATCCTATGGCATCGTTAATCGGAAATGTTCCGACGGTATTGATTTGTATTCTTGTATTGCTTGCCGTTATTTTCGGCATTACAAATCTTTCAATCAATGATATTGCAGAAGCTGCCGCATCAAAGGTTGAGCAAGGTGTTACATATGTAAAGCACAAGAGCGAAGAAAAAGCAAGGGTAAGGCGTGAGTACATTGCCGAGCGTGAGTCGGAAGAGGCACAGCGTGAGATGTTTATTGCAGGCGGAGAGAATGACAAAACCATAGTTTCTCCTCAAAAGAAAAAACGCAGAGGCAAGAGGAGCGGCATTGATATTCCTCTTGATGAAAGCACTCACGATGATAATAAAACAAAGCTTAACAGAAAACTTGAGGTTGACTGTGACTACAAAGCAGATGTTAAAGATGCGTCAAAAGTTGCAGATGAAGTTGAAGAGCCGCAGTTTTATGAAAGTCCCGAAAAGGAAGTATACGGTGAAGAATACGAAGAAGAAATAATACAGAATGAACATAACGAAAATGAAAATGTTTCTGACGATTTGATGGACATAATCAACAGAGCAAGCAAAAACTTTGATGAAAAGAATCATAAAGCAGAAACAGAACCCGAGCCGGTTCCGTCATACGAAGAGAACAGACATAACGAAGAAAACAGCTTTGAAGAAGAACTTGAAAATGCAAGCTATTCTCCTGTTGAAATCAGAGAAAAAGAAGAAAAGCCCGAGTATCATTTTCCGCCTATTCAGCTGTTAAGTCTTTCAGAAAACAATAACGATAAAAATGCTGCGGAAGAAATGCATAACAATGCGAAAAAACTCATTGATACGCTTGACAGCTTTAATGTAAAAGCATCTATAGTAAATATTTGCCGTGGTCCGTCTGTTACAAGATATGAACTTTCACCTGCTCCGGGTGTAAAGATAAGCAAGATTACAAACCTTTCAGACGATATTGCACTTAACCTTGCCGCAAACGGAGTAAGAATCGAAGCTCCTATTCCGGGCAAAGCCGCAGTCGGTATTGAAGTACCGAACAAGGTTGTAAGTATGGTTACTATGCGTGAGTTGATTGACTCCGATGAATTCAGAAGAGGAAAGAGTAAACTTACCTGCGTACTCGGTAAAGATATTTCGGGTGAAATTGTGGTTACCGACCTGTCAAAACTTACTCACTTGCTTATTGCAGGTACAACGGGTTCGGGTAAATCTGTTTGTGTAAACTCAATTCTTATGAGTATCCTTTACAAAGCTACACCCGACGAAGTAAAACTTTTGCTTGTTGACCCAAAAATGGTTGAATTTACAAAGTACAGAAGTATTCCGCATTTGCTTATTCCTGTAGTAACCGACGCTAAGAAAGCGGCGGGTGCGCTTGGATGGGCGGTTTCCGAAATGGAGCAGAGATATAAGATTCTTTCGGAATACTACTGTAAAAATATTGACGCATACAATGAGCTTATAGAAGAAAATCTTAAGTATATGGCAGAAAATCCGCCTGTAGAAAATGAAGACGGCGAGCTTGTTCAGCCTGTACTTGAGAGAAACGGTTTACCCGTACCAAAGGAAAAAATGCCGAGAATTGTAATTGCAATTGATGAGCTTGCCGATCTTATGATGGCAGCTCCGAGTGAGGTGGAAGAGTACATTGCCCGACTTGCTCAAAAAGCAAGAGCCGCAGGTATGCATTTGCTTGTTGCAACGCAACGACCTACGGTAAATGTAATTACAGGTCTTATCAAGGCAAATATTCCAAGCCGTATTGCGCTTAAAGTAAGTTCAAATATTGATTCAAGAACTATCCTTGATTTCAGCGGTGCGGAAAAACTCATAGGCAGAGGTGATATGCTTTTCTTGCCTGTAGGTGCGCCAAAACCAATGCGTGTGCAGGGTTGCTATGCTTCCGATGAGGAAATTGAGGGTGTAACAAATTATATTAAAAAATCTTCTTCCGCTCAATATAATGCGGAGATTGAAGAAAAAATCAAGAGAATTGCCGCAGAAGAAATTACTCAGGGTAAAAAGGGCGATGACAGAGGCGGCGATGATATTGAGATTGACTCAAAAATGGAAGACGCAATTAAATGCGTAATTGAAGCAGGACAGGCATCTACTTCACTTCTTCAGCGCAGACTCAAGGTAGGCTATGCAAGAGCCGGCAGAATGATAGACGATATGGAGCAGATGGGTGTTGTAGGCCCTCACCAGGGTTCAAAACCGAGAGATGTACTTATGACCTATAATGAATGGCTTGAACACCGTAATATTATGGGCAGTGACGATGAATAAATTATATAGGTGATATTATGGCATTTTTACCGATGAATATAAAAGAGGTTAAAGCCCGTGGATGGGACGAAGTTGACTTTGTATATGTAATGGGCGACAGTTATGTTGACCACCCGTCTTTTGGTGCTGCCATAATTACAAGAGTGCTTGAGGATTGTGGCTATAAGGTTGCAGTCCTTTCTCAGCCTGATTGGAAAAATGACGCCGACTTTTTACAGTTTGGCAAACCGAGGCTCGGATTTTTTGTTACGGCAGGCAATATAGACAGTATGGTTGCACATTATACCGTTGCAAAGCGTAAGCGAAGTGATGACGCTTATACGGCAGGTGGTAAAAACGGCAAGCGTCCTGACAGAGCTGTAACTGTTTATTCAAATATAATCCGCAGACTTTATCCCGATTCGGTAATAATTATCGGCGGACTTGAAGCCTCGCTAAGAAGATTTGCTCATTATGATTATTGGAAAAACACCGTAATGCCGTCTGTACTTTTTGACAGTAAAGCAGATATTATTTCTTACGGAATGGGCGAGCTGCAAACTATTGAAATGGCAAAGCGCTTGTCGGAGGGTTATCCCGTAGAGGCTTTGTATGACATCCGTGGTATTTGCTACGCTGTAAAGACAAGCGATTATGTTCCGAAAACCGTTGTGGAACTGCCGAGTTACGAAAGAGTTTGTGAGAGCAAAAAGGACTATGCAATTGCTGCCAGAAAAGAGCTCGAAGAGGCAGATGCGGTAAGAGGCAAAACTCTTATTCAGCGCCACGGCAACTGTATTTTAATTCAGAATCCGCCTATGCAGCCGCTTGACACAAAACAGCTTGATTATGTGTATTCGTTACCGTATGAAAGATGGTATCCGCAGTGTTACGAAAAACTCGGCGGTGTACTGGGTATTCAGGAGGTACTTTTCTCAATTACTCATAACCGTGGTTGCTTTGGCGCTTGTAATTTCTGTTCGCTTGCGTTTCATCAGGGAAGAGCGGTAACGGTAAGAAGTAAACAGAGCGTTATTGACGAGGCAAAGTCTTTTCTTAACGATAAGAGATTTAAAGGATATATAAGTGATGTGGGCGGCCCTACAGCCAACTTCCGTCTGCCGTCCTGCGAAAAACAGAAAAAGGCGGGACTTTGTAAAAGCAGAAAGTGTCTTGCTCCGACTCCTTGCCCTAATATGCAGGTGTCGCATACGGAGTATCTTGATATTTTGCGAGAATTGAGAAAACTTGACGGCATTAAAAAAGTATTTATTCGCAGCGGTATTCGTTTTGATTATCTTATGGAAGATCAGAGTGACGAATTTTTTGAAGAGCTTGTAAAGTATCATATAAGCGGTCAGTTAAGAGTTGCGCCGGAGCATTGCTCGGCTGCAGTTCTTGACAGAATGGGTAAGCCGCACATAGAAACTTATAAAAAGTTTTGCGATAAATTCTATAAACTGACAGGCCGTATGAGTAAAGACCAATACATAGTGCCGTACCTTATGAGTTCGCATCCGGGTTCTACTTTGAAAGATGCGGTGGAACTTGCGCTGTTCTGTAAGAGGGAGAATATACATCCAAAGCAGGTGCAGGACTTTTATCCGACTCCGGGTACAATTTCAACCTGTATGTTTTATACAGGCATAGACCCTTATACAATGAAAGAGGTTTATGTACCGAAAACCGAGGAAGAAAAGTCAATGCAAAGAGCACTTTTGCAATACTTTATTCCCGAAAACAAACAGAAAGTAATTAAAGCACTTATAAAAGCAGGCAGAAAAGATTTGATAGGTTATGATTCAAAATGTCTTGTTCAGCCAATGAGTAATCAAAATAATTATAAGGGAAATAATAAAGGTCAGAAATCTTCTTACAATTCAAATAAAAACAATTCCCGTAACAGAAACGGAAAACAGACAAAAGATAAGTTTGCAAAATACAGAAGAAAAAAGAAATAAATTAACTGTAAATGCAAACCGTCAAAGCCCTGTTCTTATATGTAAGTTTAGGTATTGACCTATTGTAAATTTTGATTTATAATTAACAAATGAAAACAAAATCAGAAAGGATTTTATAATAAAATGGGAGTTTATGAGGAATTAGTAGCCAGAGGTCTTATCGCTCAGGTTACAGATGAAGAAGAAATCAAAGAGCTTGTCAACAATGGTAAAGCTGTATTTTATATCGGTTTTGACCCTACAGCCGACAGCTTACATGTAGGTCACTTTATGGCACTTTGTCTTATGAAACGCTTACAGATGGCTGGCAACAAGCCGATTGCTCTTATCGGCGGCGGTACAGCTATGATCGGTGACCCGTCAGGCAGAACAGATATGCGCCAGATGATGACTACCGAAACTATTCAGCACAATGTTGATTGCTTTAAAAAGCAGATGGAGCGTTTCATTGATTTTTCAGACGGCAAGGCACTTATGGTAAACAATGCTGATTGGCTGCTTGACCTTAACTATGTTGATGTTTTGCGTGAGGTTGGCGCTTGTTTCTCGGTAAATAATATGCTCAGAGCAGAGTGCTACAAGCAGAGAATGGAAAAGGGACTAAGTTTCCTTGAGTTTAACTATATGATTATGCAGAGCTACGATTTCTATGCTCTCTATAAGAAGTACGGTTGTAATATGCAGTTCGGCGGTGACGACCAGTGGAGCAATATGCTCGGCGGTACAGAGCTTATCAGAAGAAAACTCGGTAAGGACGCATACGCTATGACTATTAATCTTCTCCTTAATTCCGAGGGTAAGAAGATGGGCAAAACCCAGTCCGGCGCTGTATGGCTTTCAGCCGAAAAGACAAGTCCTTACGATTTCTACCAGTATTGGAGAAATGTAGCCGACGAAGATGTAATCAAGTGCTTAAAGATGCTTACATTTTTACCGCTTGAGCAGATTGATGAGCTTGCTAAACTTGAGGGCAGTAATCTTAACAAGGCTAAGGAGATTCTTGCATATGAGGTAACAAATCTTATTCACGGCAAGGAAGAGGCAGACAAGGCACAGGAGGCTGCAAGAGCATTGTTTGGTAGCGGTGCAAATACAGACAATATGCCTTCTACAGAGCTTACGGACGCTGACTTTACAGATGACGGTATCGCAATTCTTGATCTTCTTACAAAGTGTGCGCTTATTCCGTCAAAGGGTGAGGGCAGACGCCTTATTCAGCAGGGCGGTGTTGCCGTTGATGATGAAAAGGTAACAGATGTATATGCAAATGTTCCTAAGTCTGCTTTTGAAAAAGGCTATGTTGTAATTAAAAAAGGCAAAAAGAAATTCCATAAGGCTGTTTTATAATTCAGTTTATTAACTCAATCAAAAAAATTTTCCCACTATTATTAGTGGGAAAGTGTTTGTCCTGCATTATTCTGTATTTTTGCGGTTATGGCAACTGCTAAAAATATCTTAACAGAGGAGTTTAGGAAATGAAAAAGTTTTTTGGCGAGTTTAAAACCTTTATTATGAGAGGCAATGTGCTTGACCTTGCAGTCGGTGTTATTATCGGTGCTGCTTTTCAGGCAATTGTAACTTCACTTACTTCGGATATCATTTCACCGATTCTCGGTTTGTTCGGCGGAATGAATTTTGACCAGTATGCGCTTACAATAGGCGATGTTTCGATTGGATACGGTAAGTTCTTAACAGCGGTTATTAACTTTATTATAATGGCATTTGTCATTTTCCTTATTGTTAAATTAGTAAATAAGATTATGGCAATCGGCAAAAAGCCCGAAGAATCGGCAGAACCCACAACAAAGATTTGCCCGTTCTGTCAGAGCGAAATTTCAATCAAGGCTACAAAATGTCCACACTGTACAAGCGATATTCCTGCAGAAACAGAAACTAAGGAATAACTTTAATACATAACTGTAACTAAAAGCTCCCGATTTTTGTATTGGGAGCTTTTGTGTTGATTTATAATTTTTGTTTAGCGGAATAAATTTGAAAAGCAATTATAAAAGTTTGGTCGACCTTTTCAAAGGTCGTGGGTGTGGGCAAAGCCCACAAATATTTTCCCACATTTTTCCGTGATGAGGGATTTGTTTTATGGGTTTTGTCGGAATGATAGAACGCAATTCAAAATAAAAAGCTGAAGTCGTTTTTTATATCGACTTCAGCTTTCGCTTTATCCGTTATACGGTTTGTAATAAGTATCAAGAATCAGTTTATAAAACTCGTCTTCGTTTACATAAAATTCGGTATAAACTTCACCCTTTTTCAGCTCACCCGGTACGGAAATCATTGTCATATTCATACCGTTGTGGCTAAGCATATTCTGTGATAAATAGCAAATTTTCGACGGGTTCAGGTTTGTGCATGAGTATGGGGCAGAGGCATTAAACAGGCTTACAGGTGTTGTAATGTCATTTTTAGTCTGTGCAAGAACCGTATTCATAAATGAATCAAGATATACCTGCTGTCGTTGCATACGCTTGCTGTTTGCGTCTATGCTTTCCATATCTCTTGAACGAACAAAAGCTTCTGCATTCTGACCTTCAAGATGGTAGCTTTCGCCCTCTTTAAAATCGCCTATGGTTTCAGGAGAAACAACATCAACTCCGCCTACGGCATCATTAAGAGCTGATATACCGTCAAGGTCAAGCGCAAAGTATGAATTAATCGGAATGTTGTAGAAAAGTCTTTCAACGGCGGTAACCGTATTTGCGCAACTTGACTCCTTGCCGTCGCCGTAAGCGTATGAAAGACAAATCTGTTCTTTTACAGTTTCCACATAATAACCGCTTGCAGAATATACCGCAACATCGGTCATTGTATCTCTTGATATATTAATAAGCTTAGTTTCGCCTGTCGAGGTGTCCATAGCAACAAGTATAAGAACATCGGCTTGACCGTTTTCGCCTTTTATATCGCTTGCACCGTCAAAAGAACTTTTATCGATGCCCATACAAAGAATACTTGTCATATTCTTGTTAAATTCATATGTTTGTCCGTTATACACAACATATTGACCGCCGTTTTGAACAACTACATTTGACGGAGCCGAAATTATATTTGTATTGTCAAGCAATTCTTTAGAGCCGTTGTAAATAAAACATACCAAAAGCCCGCTTACAACAAGAACAAGCGCAAGAATTGTACTGATAATTGTGAGTATTACTCTCTGCCATTTTTTAAAACGCCTTTTCTTGATTTTTTGATTTTCTCTAATTGCTTTTTTCTGTTCCTTAGAACCCATCGCAGGGTGATTGCTTTTTACAAGTTCGTCGTATTCCAGCAAATATTTTTCGTTGCCTGTACTCAAACTTTTTTTCTTTATTTTATTTGAACTGCCTTTTGCAGGGCGTGAGCTTTGTACCAATAATACATCATCGGAATTTTCTTTGCTTGAATGATGATGGTGATGGTGCTTATGATGACCGTGGCTTTTATACGATTTAACAAACTTATAGTCGTTAATATCATCTCTTATACTACGGTCGGCGTATTGCACATTTCCTTTTTCATCATCACTTGCCGCGCTTTCGCCTGTTTGTGAAGGCTGATTATTTGAATTGCTGTAAATATTATCGTAAGGTTTGGTTTCTTTATCGGCAGTATCCGTATTGTTGCTGTTTTCGTTATTATTTTGTGAGTTCATCTTTTATTAACACCCCCTGTAAAAGAAGTCGTCCGTCACCTGAATTAAGGCAGGTGCTTAGCGTGACAATTTTGTCATTGATTGTCAGCTCCGAATTATCTCTTACAACTTTTGTGAATGATCTGGGATTTTGAATATAATCAAGGTATTCCTGAAAAACCTTGTCGTCATCAAAATCAAACGAATTCATTATATGTCGGTCGTCATATGAATAAACCGACACTATACGGTAGGTAAGTTTGTGCTGAGGTCTGTAGATGTAAAAATACTCATGGTCATTGAAAAAATCCGTATTTGTAAATTTATATAAATCGGCAAACATACTTCCGTCTGCCATATTGTGGCCGTAGAGTACGGTTACCCTGTCATGCATATATATAGAATTACAATACTGTGAATAAATAGAGCCTGAAAAGCTGTAATTTCCGTAAATATCATGATCCAGGTAAAAATTATCATTTGTGTTACTCCTGCAAACAGGGTAATTTATGTTGGTATCGGGAATATATATCCAAGAATAGATTTCGTCATTTTGAGATTGCAGCGACTCAAAATCTATAGGATTATCTATAATAGGATTGTCGGCAAGAGTTTCGTCAATTGACGGGGAAGTAACTTCTTCGGCTATGCTCGGAGCCACAGAACTTGCAAGTTTGCTGTAATCGTCCTGCTCTTTGTGTTGAGTATTCATTTGATACATAACATAAATTACGCACAGAATTAACAGAATAATTGTAATAACAAGAATTGTGATAAGAATTTTATTTCGATTTTTTTTCATAATAAATCACATCAAATAATTATAACAAATATTGACAACCGTGTCAATATTTCTGTAAATTTTAACTATAATAAGCATTAAAAAACAGCTTTCGAAAACCGAAAGCTGTTTTTATTAGCAAAATTAGTTTGATTTCTTTGACTTAACAATAGTTACGCTGACAGCAACAGCTATAAGTGATAAGCCGATTATTATATACGGCATTGCGCTTGAAGGACCGGTTTGCGGCGATTTATCAGAAGTATCTGTTGTTACAGCCTGTGTAGGTGACTCACCGTTGATTGTGTAATAAGGAGTTACCTTAATATCACCTGTGATTATAATATCAAGATTTCCATCTGTAAGCGGCTGATCGGTTCTGTAAGGACCGTCAATTACCCAATGGTCAAAAGAATAACCGGACTTTGGCTTTGGAGTAAGGTGAACATTCTGGTTACCGTCCTCATCAATGCCTGTAGTGAACTCATAGTCACCGCTGCCGCCTGTGGTAGGAATAACAACTACTACATAAGTGTATGTACCTGTAGGACTTGGTGCGGCAAATACCGGAATAGACGCTGCAAGCATCAGCACAAGAGCCAATGCGAGGGAAACAACTTTTTTCATTGTACTAACCTCCTATTTATATTATCCAATTAAAATATTAAGCAGAATAACCTCTACTTGTATATATTAAGTATTATATCACAATTAAAGTATAAAGTAAAGACAAAAATTCAAATAATTTTCGGCAATTGTGATAATTTATAATTCTTTTAATCATTAAACATAAACAATATTTTTAAAATAAAAAGACCTATTGCAATAGTAGGCAAAAAAATGTATAATAAATTTAAAAGGAAAAATGAAGGGAAATGTATGTATGAATATTTCTGAAATTCAAAATAAAATTCTTGAGTTAAAAAAAGAAAAAGATGTTTGTATTCTTGCCCACAGCTATCAGGCAAGAGAGATTTGCGAAATTGCCGATTTTACAGGCGACAGCTATAAATTGAGTGTAGATGCAAGCAAAGTTACAAATAAAAACATTCTTATGTGCGGTGTTCGTTTTATGGCAGAAACCTGCAAAATTCTTTCACCCGATAAAACGGTTTATCTTGCTCAGCCGAGTGCCGGCTGTCAGATGGCTGACCAGATGGATAAAGAAATGATTTCTTCCGTAAAAGAAATGTATCCCGATTATGCGGTAGTTGCATACATAAATACCACAGCAGATTTAAAAACTATTTGTGATGTTTGTGTAACAAGTTCATCTGCCGTTAAGATTGTAAGCAATATGCCTGAAAAGAATATTCTTTTTATCCCTGATTGCAACCTTGGCGATTATGTAAGCCGTCAGCTTCCGGATAAGAATTTTAAACTTTTGCACGGCGGTTGTCCGATTCACGCTTGCGTTACGGCGGAAGATGTTAAAAAGGCAAAGGCACAGTTCCCAAATGCCGAACTTCTTGTTCATCCGGAGTGCCAGCCTGCTGTTGTTGATCTTGCGGATTGTGTAGGCTCGACATCGGGCATTATGAACTACGCAAAGAACAGTGATAAAAAGGAATTTATCATCGGTACCGAAATCAGTATTGCAGAGCATTTGCAGTATGATTGTCCCGATAAGAAATTCCATATTCTTACACAAAAGCTCATTTGTCCTAATATGAAAGCTACCACTCTTATGGATGTGTTCAATTGCCTTAAAGGCGAGGGCGGCGAGGAAATTATCCTTGATGAGCAGACTATTACAGACGCAAAGAAATGTATTGACGAGATGATAAGACTTGGCGGTTAAGGAGAATAATATGACCGAAAGGGCATTAATAGCAATGAGCGGAGGAGTTGACAGTTCGGTAGCGGCTTGCTTGATAAAGGAGCAGGGCTATGACGCTACGGGCATTACTCTTAAGCTTTTTGATAACGAGGATATTGGCGAAAAGAAGGAGAAAACCTGCTGTTCGCTTGATGATATTGACGATGCGAGAAATGTTTGCAGAAAAATCGGAATACCTTATTATGTTTACAATTTTAAAGACAGCTTTAAAGAAAATGTAATTGACCGTTTTATTTCTGCATACGAAAACGGCTGTACGCCTAATCCTTGCATTGACTGCAACAGATATATTAAATTTGAAAAGCTTATGCAGAGAGCCGATGAGCTTGACTTTGATTATGTAGTTACAGGTCATTACTCTGTCATTGAGTATGATGAGGGATTGCAAAGATATTTATTGAGAAAGTCCCCCGATGTAACAAAAGACCAAAGTTATGTACTTTACTCGCTTACTCAAAGACAGCTTTCAAGAACCTTGCTTCCGCTTGGAAAACTTACAAAGCACGAAGTAAGAAAAATAGCGGAAAAATATAACCTTATTAATGCTCAAAAACACGACAGTCAGGATATTTGTTTTGTACCTGACGGAGATTACGCAAAGTTCATTGAGCAGTACACGGGCAGAAAGTATGATTTTGGTGACTTTGTTGATGAAAACGGCAATGTTCTCGGTACACATAAGGGCATTATAAGGTATACGATAGGGCAGAGAAAGGGACTTGGTCTTGCTTTGCCTCACCCGATGTATGTCAAGGAAAAGGATATTGCAAACAACAAGGTTATACTTTGCGATAATGACAGACTGTTTTCAAAAGAGCTTTACGCAAAAGATATTAATCTTATTGCTTACGAAAAGCTTGACAAACCTTTGCATATAAAAGCAAGGGTAAGATACAATCAGCCTGAACAGGATGCAACGGTAGAACAGCTTTCAGATAACAAACTGCACATTGTATTTGATAAGCCGCAAAGAGCAATTTCAAAAGGTCAGGCAGTGGTTCTGTATGACGAAGATGTAGTAGTAGGCGGCGGAACAATAGAATAATTTTAATCTGCTTGCTTTAGGTGAGCCGATTTTTATGCAAAAGGCACAGCGAAAATGCTGTGCCTTAATTACTTCATATAAACGAAATATTAATTATAAGTAATTAAAATATCTTCACGGATGATTTTTTCTTTGAGAATTTTGCATCTGTAAGATCTTATAATAAAGTTTCCTTGACCGTCAAACCTGAAAGTAACGGTTTTGGTAAACGGCTTATCGGGTTCGTATTCGGTAATAATAAGACTTGCCTTTGAATTTTTCAGAGTATCAAAAGTTGTCATAAAACCTATGCCGTTGCCGCCGCTTTCTTTGTGAGTGGTAACTCTTTCGGTACCGAGTTTTTGTAAAGTATCGGTTTCAAATTCAATTCCGTTGTCGCTTACGGAAATTTCATATATTCCGTCAACCGAAGAAACAGATGTCAGAATATTTCCGTTCCTTTTGCCTGTGCTTTCAACGGCTATGACAGCGTCTTTTATATGGTCGCAAAGCAGGGTTTCAAGTTCGGTTTGCGAAAGAAAATGATTGATAAGGTAGTTAATATCTGTATTTGCTATCAAATCAAAATTAATTTCGTGAGCAGAGGCTTTTATATACATATTAAGCAGAGCGCCGTCAATAACAGAATTTCCCGTAGATGCAAGCACTTTATTTTCTGCCTGTTCTTTTTGCACGAGTTCGTTTCTTTCTTTTGCAAGAGCAAGAAGTTCAGTGATTATTTTGCTTTCCTTTTGTTTATCGTTACAATTGCAAAGTTCTTCTAAAGAATATTGCAAAGAACTCATAAGGTGGTTGTCACGGTGCACTATTTTTGAAAGAAAGGCATTGGATTTTGTAAGTTCCTCAATATTACTGTCTTTTTCCTCAATAACCGAATTGAAATGTTCGTCTGCTTTTTGCTGCAGCCGACTTTTATAGTACCGTGTTATGTTTGTTCTTATCCAAATTACAGCACCTATACAACAAATTATTAATCCTATAAACATATATACAAATATAGATTTGTAGTCATCGCCGTCTTGTGCAAGCAGAGCTATGATTAAGAAAATAAAACCTGATATTAACAGACCTATGCCAAAGTTATCGGAATTATTGAAAAAGGCAAGACCGTTTTTTAATCTCTTAATTTTCATTATATAGAATGTTGATAATAAATGTATTATGCCTATAAAAATTACCGTAAAAATACTTTTCGGATTCAAGAAATCGTATGTAACTAACGATATATAGTGTGATGCAATTGCAAAAATCAAGGCAATGATAAATCGTACGCAATAGGAAAGTCCCATTGAAACAATGGAGATGGAAATGGTATTTTTTATATTGTTTTTAGTAAACAGTGTGATAGTTACAATAAACAATATACAACTTGCCAAGAATCCCAAACTGTTGTCAAATAAAAGTACAACAGACGAAATTATATTGACGACAAAAAATGCAGTCAAAAGCAAAGCTAACTTTGATTTGCTGCATTTAATGTTTGTTGTTTTAATAAAAATATAGGCTGATGAAAATAAAGTCGGAGCTTTAATAAAAAAATTCATAGCAAAATTATATAAAAGCTCTGTAATGTTTGTCGACATAATATTTAACTCCGTATTACTATAATGATAATATTATATCATAAATCAGTTCAATTTTCAACTGCTTGAAATGCCTGATTTTTCGGGATTTTTGAACAAAGTTGAACTACCTACAACCACCCAAAATCAAGGCGGTTAGTATCTCATTAGTAACAGGTTAGTGTTACTTTTTGATGCAGTAATCAAGGGAAATCCAACCTGCACCGGACTTCAATTTTCCCCAGCCTTTATCCGAACCTTGACCGGCAGATTCAGCAACAATGGTGTAAACACCACAGTTTGTAATGCAACCGGTTTTATTGTAGTTTGTTCCTGCACCTGCTCTGATGTTCAAAGCGGAAGTGTTGACTTTTACAAGATAGGGTTTGAATGTGGTCTGCTGCGAACCGGAAGTTCCGACAACGGAAAGGAATTTTACATTGATAGGACTGCAAATAGCATTCTTTCCGTCTGTGGACTTGTCAATTACTGCACGATCACCATTCACCTGACGAACAACCCAAGTCTTATTCTTCACCCATCCGGGGATAGATTTTCCGCTGTAATAAGTGGCGTTGGAAGAAATCTTGACGGAATCGCCAACCTTCACTGTACTTGTAGTCGGTTTTGGATTTTCGGAAGGTTTGTTGTCTGCATCAAGAATGGCATTGACCTTTGCTGCAATATCGCCCTGTCGGTTATAAAGATATGTACCGGGGCAAGATTTGTCTGCATCATAATCCCTGTGAACCGTCATATTACAACCGTTCAGATGATTTACACGGTCATTTTTATTGGTTGACCAAACAAGTTTCTTGATGCCGTTACGCTTGCAAATATCAGCAACAAGTTTAATGGTTGCCTGATACGCTGCATTCCTCACTGCATAAGGTTCTTTTGTATCGGAAGCAACTTCAATGGTAATCGCTCTGTGATCATTCGCACCGGAAGATGAACACCAAGAACGGTCTTTTTCTTCAACATACATTCCGATTCTGCCGTCATAACCGACACCATAATTGGAAGATGCTTGCCTGCTGACCGGTGCAAAAATATTTCCCAAGGTTTCAACAGAACACTGACCAACTACACAGTGAATGGTGATGGTGTCAATTGCGTGGTTTCTGTTCTTGGTTCTGTTAGGTGAAATTTTGGTATATGATACCAAAGGACTGTTTGTGTATGCCATTATTCATCTTCCCCCTTGTTATTTGAAAGTTCTTCAAGTGCTTCTGCGGAAAGTTCTTCTTCAACTTCCGGAATGTTCTTTTCATCAACCATTGTTTTCGTCCTCACTTTCTGTGTTGTCCGTTCTGTTTGAATCAACAAGACCTTCGCCGATAATGTAAGCAATGCAGGTTGCACCTGCCATAATGATTCCGGCAACTTGTGTCACAACGCTGTCTGACACACCAAACGCAAGCATTGTAGGGGTTACAAAACCAACCACTGCTGCCCAAAATTTTCTGCTTGTCAACTTTCTTTTCCAATCAATGTTTTCATAATGAATACCATCCTTTCATTCGCTCTTTTTATTTTTATTTTTAAGGTGTAGTTCCTCAATTTCCTGTTTCATTTTTGTCACCATACCATTCCCCCCTAATTCGTGATATGCTTGATACATTTCCATAAAATTTTCATAAGCATAACTTGGAATTTCACCGAGGGTAGTATATTTATCGTGATATTCAATAAGCTGCACACGCAAAAGAAGCATTGTTCCTTTGCTGTTTGCACTTCGGTCTTTCTTCTGATTTTTCAGAAGCCACACAATATATCCCATCAGAGCAGTCAGCACAATGGGCAATGCAACTGTGTAGGTTTGCACAAGAAACTCTTTCAATCTTTAACCACCAACTTTCTTTTGAAAATGGAATGCCCTTGTAAGCCATCAGAATCGACCTACAAGGGCATTTAATTTGTTAGGGTATAATTCCCCATACCCAAAGCCTTAAAAGGCTGCTGTGCGTTTATTCTGTGACCAAATCCGCACATTCAAGGTCAATCAACACCTGCTTCACCTGTTCCTTGATTCTTTCGGGAACGGCACCAAAGGTTTTCTTTCCCTTGACAATAAGGGTTGCATAAACTACTGCCATTTGTTCTTCATCCTTTCTAAATAATATTTTTATGATAAAGTTGATTAACATCAACCTTCACCATCCAAGATTTTCTGAACATCATCTTTCAGATTTTTAGGAACATCATCAATTGTTTTGATGCCCTTCTTGATAAGGTCTGCATATACTTTTGCCATATTTATCTTCCTTTCCGCTTAAAGCATCATTTCATAAACATCACACAAGGCAATCTGTGTGTCAGTGATCTGTGTTTCCAAAGCTGAATTCTTTTCATCAATCATCTTGATGTATTCATCTTTAGAATACTGAACTTGATGATATTCAAATTCAGTGTGGGTGTCATCTTCGTGTGACACTTCAATTTCTGAAATATCTGTGTTTACCCACACACTGAATTCATCAATCACCTTTTCTTCCGGCTTGACAGTGCTTCTGACAATTCCATAGTCAACCATAATATTCACCCTTTCATTTTGATATTTTGATTGTAGTAGTTATCAGCATACTGCTCTAATGGTTTCAGATATTTTATCTGTAATCGGTAACTGTCACAGTGCTTCAACCACCCTTTATAAGAATTGATTGAACACCATTCTGAATAGGTCAGTGATTTTCCGTTCAACTTTTTCTTATTTATTGCAACCATCTTCACCTTGAAATTTTTACAAGTGCTTTTTCTTAACAAGGTGTAATGTAATACATATCACCGTTTGCTTGCCCATATTTTTATTTATACAGTTGCGGTTGGTACATACACCAAGCGACCGCCGATATTCTGATAACGACTACCGACGCCGCTATTACAACGCCAATAGAAACCGCCCACATCACCGCTACTACTCCAAGCACCGCCCAATAGGGCGATTTTGTAACTGTTCAGGTTTGGTGTAACATAGAAATAATCACCAACAGGGAGTGCAGATGTACCACCGATTTCTGAAGGCATAAGCAACCAATCATATTCTTCTGAACCATAACCCATTGCGTTGACATATCCATTAGCATTTGCAAGTGTAAATCCAACAGGGTGATATGGTTCAGTGTTTTTGGATTCGTTATATGTGAAACCTTCTGCAACATAGGGTTGACCGCCACCCATAGAGCCGTCACCCCAGATGTTAATGCCCTGAATGTGTTTCCAAATATTACCCCAAGGGTTTTCAACACCCCTGTATGTAATAGAAAGTTTCCCGGATGTGGTGTATGCCGTTTCAGTGCCACCAATTTCATTTGTGGTTTTGGTTGCCTGTCCGGTACCATTGCCAATGGAAGCAGTTGACCCGGTAAGTGATGCACAGTTGTATGCTGAATTGTTTGAAATTGAAACAACACCCTGACCAATAGCGGTTTGGGTGTTCATCGTTCCAAGTTCAATTATCATCAGAAGTTGGTTTGCAGAAGTAGCCTTGATATTTTCAAGATGCCAATTTGCACCCCTATTCTGTGCCATCAATTCAAGGTTTGCTTTAGTCAAAGTCTTTTTCAGTCCGGAAATCGGTTTCTTTCCTGCAACCGAGCAGAGCAGGTCGCCGGTTTCAATTGCGGTATCAGTGTCAACACCGTCATTGGCATAAACTGTGCCTGATACATCATACATACTACCTTCATAAGCAGATAGAAGAATATAATCAACCGCATTGCCGTTTACATCATAGAATGCCGGGTGAAGTTTGAATCCGGTCTTTGGTCTTGTGCTGACATAATAATTTGCTTTGCGTAAATGATAGCCAATACCGGTTGTAGTGTTCTTGTCATATACAAGCGGAACAACCTTGTAATAGAATGCAGGTTGATAAACCATAACCTGTCCCATTGAACCATCTTCTGCATAATCTTCATCACCGCAATATGCCACAATTGTTCCATCATCAGAAACATTGCACCTTTTTCTACCACCGAACATTGTGAATACATCAAAATCTGTACCTGCTTGTTTATCATACGCACCTGCAAGTCTTTTGAAGGTCTTGTTCTGATAGTCAACACAGATTCCTGCAATATCTTCATCAGTGTAGCCAAGATATGCTTTGATGTCATCCACACCTGTCAAGATTTCATCTGCTTTAAAGTTTTCATCAGACAGATTTGTGATATTCGCAAGTGCTTGACTGTTCTGTGATGCCAAGGATGCGTTTAATTCAGTGCCGGTCTGAATTGTTGCAGACAAAGTGGTATTGATTTCAGTTGCCGATGCAATGACAGTGGAAAGGTTGCTTTTTGCCGTTTCAGAACTGTCAATGACTGCTTGAAGCTGACTTTTTGCAGTGTTCGCACTTGCAATGGTTGTGTCAAGGTTTCCTTTGGATGTTGCTGCCTGACTGATTGCAGTATTCAATGCAGAAAGTGCATTGTCAGCAGCAGTCTTGGCAGAATCCAAGTTTGATTTTGCAGTATTCGCATTTGTGATTGCTGTGTTTAACTGATTTTTTGCAGTATTTGCATTTGCTTTCGCAGTGTTTGCATCTAATGTTGCCTGCTCCAAAGCAGTCTTTGCTGTGTTCGCTGATGTAGTTGCTGCCTGTAAATTTGCCTTTGCGGTATTAGCAGCAGTGGTTGCACTTTGAACATTGGATTTTGCTGTGTTTGCAGCTTGAACAGAAGAATCCAATGCGGTTTTAGTTGTCTGTGCTTCAGTAGCCATATCACCAAATTCTTCGACCTGTGCATCAATGTGTGTCTTGTCAGCGGTGATTTCATCCTTTATGTTCTGATATGATTCATTGTCATCATTTACTTTTTCCAAAGCAGAAACAATGGAATCCCGGACTTCCTCACCGTAAACCGCATTTTTAATTTGGTCAGTATAGGGTTTGATGTCTGCCATTATTCTTCACCTTCCTTTTTGGGGTCTTGCTCTGCACTTTGCAATGAAGCATAGTCATTTGCAAGTTCAATATTTTTCTGCTGCCGAATATCAGCAAGAATGCCAGAAAGTATTGGTTCAGCAAGGAATGCCGGAAGGTTAAATTTTTCATTAACCTTTTGAATTCCTTCAATATACCCCTTCTTTGTTTCTTCCATTATCACAGATAACGGAACATTTTTCTTTTCGTTTGCCATCTGTAAATCCTCACTTTCTGATAGGTATTTTTATTGGTTCAACAACCTTTTCTTCAGGTGTTGCACTTTCTTGATTTAATTTTGCACAAAATGCTTTCTTCTCAACTAAAGTGAATGGGTCAACCCAAGAAACTTTTTCATAATTATCACCTGACAGTTCTTGAACCGCTTTGATAAGATAAAAAATAAACTTGGTTGTTTGAATCGACAAATGACCATCCTTTTCTTCCGTGACCAATTCGGGGGCAATTAGCTGAAGCTGCTGTGCAATGATTCCAATAGGTTCAAATTCATCTGTTTGAACCCATTTGAATTCTTTCAAGTCAATTGCATTTAAGATTTCCAATGCTTTCACACCTGTTGGATGAATGTCTTTCTTCATCCTTGCATCTGACTGATTCTTGATAGAATATCCGTGCATATCAAGATTAGAATAAAAATCAATTGAAACACCGTTGTAAATAGTAAACTTTTTTGAAACACCGTTGACAGCAACAGCGGTATTATTTGATTTGTTTACCCAACTCATTTCACCGTTATAACCACAACCACCGCTTGACCAAGCAAGAAAACGGTCTGAATCCGTCAGATACAAACAACTATCAGCATAAGTATCACAACTAAAGTGAAGTCCTTTTTTTGCTTTAGAAGTTTTATGATGATAAATAAGTTTAACGGTATAAGAACTTGCATTATTACTGTCTTTTGCTGCCCAACACATATAGGATGCAGTGTTTTCAAGCTCAAAAACAAGTCCTTTATAACTACTGTCATCTGACCACTGACTTGTTCCTATCATTCCAATAGTTGAACCTTCCCTGTAAAACCAAGAACCGCTTGAATTTAATGACATCAATTTATAATTATTGTAGTCATAGATATTCAAAGAAGAATTTTCAAACTGAATGTATTGTGAACACTTGTTCCAAGCAATTCTGACATAAGAATAATTTTGTGTTAATTTGGTTGTAAATTCAGAAGAATTTAATTTTTTGGAAACCGTGCTTTCAATGCTGTCAGTTTTAACCTTAATTTCAGCCTTGGTTGCGTATGCGGTCAGACGGCTGTCAGTATATTCAACTGCTTCTTCTTTTGCTGAAATCAAAACAGAATCAGCACTGTTTTTAATTGCAGTGGTAACCTGTGTTTTGGTGTAGTAAGATTTCAACTTGTTATCCGTTGCATCATTTGCATTTGTTTTTGCAAGTTCAATTGCTCTTTCAACCGAATACTTATATTCAACAGATAACTTTTCAGCAGAAACAGAGCCACCAACTAATCTTTCACCAACAATCTGACCATCCATTGTGATTGCTGTGGTGTATGTGCCTTTGTAACCGGTATTTGAATAACCAAGACCGTACAAATTCCACCGCCACACTTTTGATGCGGTTTCCGTATCATTGGTATCCATAATCAATTGTTCATTTGCAGTTGTCACCACAAATCCGTGTGTTGCAGAATTTATCAGGGCGGCTGCATTGTCAATTGCTTCTTTCAAAATGGAACTTTCAGAAGGAATATTTTCAATTCGTTCCATAATGTCAGTTTTTGTTGAACTGTTTGAACCGGTCATTGTGACTTTTGCATTTTCACTTCCAAGAACAATCTTGTCACTTTCCGGTTTTTCAAGGGAAATTATCAGTTTTGTTACAGGGAAGAAACTGTCAAGACCGTGCGGTTCAGACTTTACCCTGACCCTATCAAGAAGATGAATTCTTGATATATCTACATTCACATTATTCAAATCCACTGCTGTCACATCAAGGACAAGGGATTCAAACTGAACACTTGAAAGGTATTCTTCACCCTTTCTTTTCAGATTGGATGGAACAGTGACCGCATCAAAGGTAACGGTTTTGAATACCCATCCAAAGGTGTCAACCGCTGCCTGATTGAAGATGAAATCACAGTCATTGTTCACAGATTTGATTGTCAGTCTTTCATCAAGTGCTTCAATGGTACTTTCTTCAAGTTTTGCACCAAGGGGGATGATTGCAGTCGCAATGTCCTGTGCATCAAGTGTTTGACTGAAATCAAGAAGGTTTCTTCCAAATTCAATCACTTGGTCACTTGTAACCGGATAATCAGCCAAATAGTCAAGATATTTGATACCATTCGCTTTTCTGATACGAATATGACCACCAAGTCTTTTGACTAATTTTTCTTTGATGCAATCCAATGTATTTTCATAATTGGTATATCTGTAAAGGGAATCATTACTGTCAACCACTGTGACTGCACCAACTTTGAAGGTTTTCTTTCCAACAAAGTTATCAGGTACAATGTGGGTATAATGCCATAACAGATTTGATGTGTTCAAATATGGATTGTGGGCAGTCTGAACAGCGGTTATGTTAGAAGTTTGAATAGCATTGTATGCCGGAAGGGATGAAACTTCAGTTCCAATTAAAGCTGCATCATCTGTCATTGTCGCAGAATCAATGCTAAATCCATAGAAATTGTTCACACTTCCGTCTGAATGCCAATACACATAAAAGTCTAATGTAGGAACAACAAAGGTTCTTCCGGCAAGGTTGTCTGCTCTGTATCGTGACAATGCTTTGAATACTTTGCCATTCTGAACATAATACAATTCTAAATAGTCAAAGTTTGCAGATTCACCTTTGCAGTTTGCATTGAAAGTAATTGCCACATTCCCTTCAATAACCTGTGCATTATGAATTTCCACAAGTGCTTCAAGGAAACCTCTGACTGTTTTGTTGTGATATTCAGCCGGTCTTTGAATCGAATCAGCCAAATAATTCAATTCACCTTTGCAGAAGAACCGTTTGTTATTATAAAAGTCCTTTTCTTCTTCTGTGGGTCTACCACAAAAGATTTCAACTCCATTATGAAGAACAGTGATTTCAGATTTCAACTTTTTGATGTCATTATAGTGCGGATGCTTTGGTGAAATCGTAAATTGAAAAGACCCTGAATCATTATCCGCTAATGTGACAGAAGGATTATTGTTCAGCACCAATTCTTCACTTCTTAAATCGTGGATGGGGAATCCATCACAATATACTTGATACATTATAGTGAACCCCCTTTGTAATCAATCTGAACTGTTCCTGTTCCTCTGAAGGTGATGATATTTTCACCTTCCTGAAGTCTAACATCAAGGATCGTGGTTGTTCCTTTTGGTAGATTGTAGGTCACATCATTGAAGGTTGCAGTCATAGCAGCAGAACAGGTGAATGTGGGGGAAACAATTTTTCTTCTGTTTATCAGTGTAACAGTTTTTACACCGCTGACAGTTGTTTTGTTTAGATAAATGATGCCATCAACAAAACTGAAAGTGTCCCACATCCAAGGGTCTGATGCTGAATTCTTTTCAACCTTATATGGGTTGCAATCACAATCAACAACAATTGATGCAGTTCTTTTATTGGATTTGAATTTGTTTACCGTGCATCTACCTTCATAGTAGTAGTTTCTATCCCAATCCATATAAATTCGCATTTTTCTACCGTGAAGGTAATTGGTAACTTCTGAAAGAACCGCTGACCAAGATGCCATTGGGTCAACAACTGTGAAATTGAAAGACAGAGGTCTGTTTTGATATTTGATGTCATCAGTCAATACTTCTGTCAAATCAAGAACACCATCGGCACCGGGGACTTCAACTGTTTTTGTTTTAGGTTTAGGAAGGGAAATATCTTTGGATGATAAAATCAGACCAAAATCCCTATAAGAATGTTTTGTTCCAAATGTTACACCATCCATAGATTATCCCCATTCCTTTCTTCTTTGAATTTTACCAAGTTCACGGTCAATTTTAGGTGTAAGCCTTGCAACCATCGTTCCATCATCAAGAACAACAGTCACATCAAATGCTTCAAGTAGTTCAGGGAAGAACTCTTTCAGCATATCAATCAGATTTGTAATAGTTTCTTCAAGATTTCTGATTCTGTCACTGACTTCAGCTTTCAGAGCAGTCAACAAACCTGTGGAAGAAATATTTCCGGCAATGTCTTTTGGGTTGTTCTTTGTTTCAATAACAAAATCGTGAATTTGTGTTGCAACATTGCGAATCCAACCGGTGTTCTTTTCAAGCGGAACAACAGCTTCATCACCTTTACCTTCAAGCAAACCAACCTGACCTTTTTTCAGGACACCGCCTTTTTCAAGTTCAGGAATCTGCGGTGTATTTATAGTTGAAATCCATCTAAAAGGTTCAACACCAAGAATGTTGATTCCTCTGATTTTTTCCAATGCCCAATTGATACCGTTAAAAGGAAATTTGATGACCTTATTGATACCCCTGATGATTGCATTCACAACAGTCTTAAAAGCATTCACAATTCCATCTTTGATGCCATCAAAGATTTTACCGCCTGTGGAAAATACATTTTTAACTGCTTGCCAAGCCTTTGAAAAGATGTTTTTGAACCAATCTGTGACCTTGCTGAACACGGATTTGATACCTTCCCAAGCGTTGGATGCACCATTTTTCATAGCATTCCAAATGTTTGAAAAGATGTTCTTTATAGGTGTAGCAATATTATCAGTAAACCAACCTGAAACTTTACTGAATATGCCTACAATACTATTCCACAAGTCTGTAAAAAAGTTTTTAATAGGGACTATGATGGTATTATAGACAAGTGTTGCTGCCCTCTTGATTATTTCAATCCAAGGGTCAATCACTGTATGGAATGCAGAAACAATACCTTCCCAAAGTCCTTTGAAAAAGTTTGCAACAGGCGCAATAATGTTGTCATATACCCAACTTCCGACAGTGGAAAAAACGCTGACAATAGAATTCCAAATTGTACTGAATAGATTTCTAAACCATTCAACAACCGGTGCAAATATAGTCTTGATGCTTTCCCACAAACCACCGAACCATTCACCAAGTGCAGTGAAGAATCCGGAAAGAATGTCCCAAATTGCAGTGCCGATTTCACCAACTATACTGATGATGCCTTCAAGCAACAATGGAAGGGCATTCCAAAGACCTTCCAAAATGGATTGAATGACTGTTGGAAGTGCTTCAATCAATGCCATAATAATCTGCGGAATTGCTTGAACAATACCAATTACCAACTGAACCGCCCCTTCAATCAATGCCGGAAGATTATCCATCAGAGCATTCACAATGGCAATGATGATTTCAGGAAGGTTGTCAATCAAAGGTTGAATGATTTCTGCAATGTGGGTTGCCAAGTAAACAATCATATTCACAAGGGCATCCACTAACTGCGGAATCAAAACCGGTAACGCTTCGCAAATAACTGTCATCAACTGTGGAAGGGCATCCACTATGGCATAAAAGACTTGTTCAATACCACTAATTAAAGCAGGTAAAGCATTCAATATTGAAGTCACCAACTGTGGAAGCACTTGCACAATGGCATTCAGAAGTGATACAGCACCATCAACTACAACAGGAAGAAGAATGTCAATCAGTTCAGAAACCTTTGTCAGCAGCTTTGGGACAAGGTCTGTAATAAGTTGTGGTAATGTTCCCATCACCTGTGCTATTCTTGGAACAATGTTGTCTGCAACCGTCACAATGGAATCAAAGAATTGGGTTATTAGACCACCAACATCTTGATTTCCGTCTGCAATACCTGTCAAAAGGTTTTGCCAAGATGCTTTTGCAGATGCCAATGAACCGGAAATGGTTTCACTTGCTTCTTTTGCAGTTGTACCGGTGATGCCCATTTCGTTCTGAACAATATGGATTGCATCAACAATGTCAGAATAGGAAGAAATATCATATTCAATGCCTGATAGTTTAGAAGCATCGTCAAGAAGTCTTTGCATTTCTTCCTTTGTGCCACCATAACCAAGTTTTAGGTTATCAAGCATTGTATAGTTTTGTTTTGCAAAACCGTTATAGGCATTTTGTATCATTTCAATACTTGTACCCATCTTGTTTGCATTATCAGACATATCGGTGATTGCCATATCTGCTTTGTCGGCAGCAGCTTTGGTGTCACCACCTAAAGATTGCAGCAAAGAAGCGGAAAAAGATGTGACTGTTTCCATATATTCATTTGCTGACATACCTGCTGTTTTGTAGGCATTTTGTGCATTTGCAATAACCGTTGCAGAACTTTCATCAAAAAGGGTTTCAACACCGCCAACCAACTGTTCATAGTCAGCATAAGAAGAAATTGCAGCCTTTCCAACTGCAACAACAGCGGTGCTTGCAACTGCAAGTCCGGTTGCAATTGTCTTTCCAACTGCAACAGCAGCAGAACCCATCTTGGAAAATGCCTTTCCAAGTTTTCCTTCAGTTCTGTCACCTTCATCACCAAGGTCTTTTACTTTTCCGGCAGCATCTTCCGCTTTGTCAGTTGTTTCATCAATTCCTTGATTTGCTTCAGAATTATTGACTGCAATAGTTCCAAATAATTTGAACAGTTCCAAAGGTTGCACCCCCTTTCTTATGATGTAGGTTCAAAACCGTTCAATATATCAAACGAATCATTGATAGTTGTTTCAATTTCGTTCTTCGTCATTTCTGTGTTACTGTTCTGACCAAGACCAATGCTTGCTTTCCAATCATTGAAAGAAGTTTGACCATCTACTTTGTGCAAGAAGATGTTCCACAACCTGTCATCCGTGTCATAATCAAAGATTTCTGTTACAAATTCAGAAAATTGTCCGGTCAGCAACATTTGGTCAACAAGTAAGAATGGACTTGCATATCTTCTGAATAGCAAGTCCATCCACTTGATGATTGTTAGTTGAACAATTTTGAAACAACCTTGAAAAAATCCTTGAATTCTTCTTTTTTCACAAAGTCAATGACCATTTCGGTGAAGGTGGCAAGACCAAAAGCCTTGATTTCACTTGCTTTCAGACCACTGACACTTGCAAGAAGGTCAAAGATTTCTTTTTCACAATGTGGGATGTTCTGAATGATGGTGTTTGCCATTTCAAAAGCAATAGTCATTCCGGCAAGGTTTGTCAGATTCTTAACACCTTTGTTTTTGTCAAACAAGTCAAGAAGTTCATCAGAATTGAAACACTTGGTGAAGTTATTGATTCCGATTTTGCCGATAATCGAACACATTGGTGCAATGTCACTTGCACAAAGGGTTCTGAAGGTATAAGGTTTTACAGTTTCAGTGACCTGTTCAGTTTTTTCAATTATTTCATTCATTGTTCAAAATTCCTTTCTTTAGCCGTTTGTCTGTGTAGTTTTTGCGGTTTTAGTTTCAGTTTTGGGATAATAGATGTGATAAGGTAACTTTGCAAGGTCACCATCAGCATTCTGATAACATTCAAATGTTACCTTCACCACTGTATTTTCCTTGTTCTTCGCTTCGCCCTCAAAACCGGAAGTGCAAAGGGCATTGTCAAGAATGATAATGATGGGTGTACCATCGGTTTTCTTTCCGACAAAAGCAAGGTTTTCATAATAGTCACCTGCTTCAATATCTGCCTTGGATTCAATCAGGTTGTAACCTTCAACATTTGATTCAACCAATTCACCAATAACAGTTGTTTTGAGCAGTTCAGGTGTAATTTCGACAAGGTTGGTTTCAAGTTTTGCAACTTCGCCTGTTTTGAAATCAAGTCCTTTGACCTTAACCAAAGCACCATCAACTTCAACAGTCTTGATTTCCGGTGTAATGGTCAACTTGTTACCGCCGGAAGTTGCTCCAACAAGGGATTCTGCAAAATTCCATTTCTTTGTCTGCTTGTCAAATTTGAAACCCTTGTGAAGTGTACCTGCACCAAGTAGAATGTTTTTCGGTGTGCTTTCTGTCACACCGTGATTTTTTAATTCTTCGTATGCCATATTTCATCAGTTTCCTTTCCAAGATTTGATTGTTAAATTCACTTGGCACTTCTTCAAATCCCCTTCTTCAAGGGGAATAGGAAGTGAACCACCATAAAAAATGACCACCACAGAACCGTTTTCTGTCATAACAGAAACCCCGTGTCTGAAATGGTCTTTGATTATGGATTTTTGTTGTTCAAGGGTGATGCGTTTCCCCCTTGAAAAGCCTGTCAGAATGACTGTGGGTTCTTCTTTCCCATCTTCCGTCAGTCCTTCCGGCTCTGAATACTCACCAACCCAATATGGATATTTAGGCGGTGATTCCGTCATTGACCCGAATTCATAATTCAGACCAAGTTTTTGTAATTGGTCATCGACCACTGCAAGAACATCTTCCATATCAATTTATTCCTTTCAATTTTTCTTCCATTGCAGCTTGAATTGACGGTTTTAGTGTTTGGAAGGCATTCCACAATGCCCTGTTTGGTGTTTTACCGTGTGTGAAATGACCGTTTCCCATTTCATCAACATAATACCAACCGCCTTTGCGACCGTTACCATTCAAGGCATATTCACCTGTTCCAAATTCTTCCCAAATAGCATTTTCAAGGGGTGAACCAATAGTGACCTGAAAAGCAGTTTCATCCACTGTATAGTCCCAAGAACCTTTTGTCTGACCGGTTTTAACCCTGCTGTTTCTTGCTGTTTGAGAAACAAATTCACCACCTATTTCGTGCAGAAAGGCAATCATTGCATCACCCAATTCATTTTTGCATTGAACCCTGTTATCTTGAAATTTGATTTCAGCCATTTTGACCACCAACAAATTTCAGATAGATTTCAAGGTGTTGATGCAAATTCATTGGATCATCAATCAGCATAATTTGATAGATAAGTCCATCAATCAGCATTCTTGCATTTTCGCTTGTAACATCAACCTTTTTATCCGATGTCAAGGTTGATATTTCACCGCTGATAAAGTTTAATGTGTCCCATACCCATTCACCGGACAAACCTTTGAAAGTTTGATAATCGCAAAGAAAAATGTGTGTGGATTCTTGGATTTTTGCATTGTAGGTTGTATATTTTGATTCACCACCGGACAAGTCAAGCCATCCTTTGGATGATGCAACATCAACCCAATTGTGTTCCCTTTCACCAATAGCATTTTTCTTTCCACCGTCTTTGACTTGGAATAGGGCAAGGGTGTTTCCACCAATCATATTAGAACCTTGCCTTGATGTATGGTTTCAAAAAACCAAGCAGGGACACCGGATAACCCATCACTTGGTTGTTCGCATCCTGTGCAAAATAGGTCACAGAATGTCTTGAAAGTGTTTCAGACTGAATGCCAACCTTCTGTCTGTTCTGCACTTCCCAAACCATTAGATTGACAACACCTTCAACAATGGCATCCGGGTATTCAATCTTGGTAACAAGGTTGTGACCGTCATCTATCAAGTCAGCATCAAGGGTTGTGGTTTTATTCACCTTGTCAATATTGGTGATTACATATAAACCATCGTTAATGGATTCAGATATTTGAACTGTGTCACCGACCTTCAGCAATTTGCACCAATCACAAAGGAGTGAATCAGAAGAAGGTGCAGAAAACCTTTTCATTCGGTTTTGAAAATTGTTGTTGGTGTATGCTCTGACCAAATCTTCAATGCCGTTCAACTTCCGTTTCAATGTGTCAACTGACATTGTTGAAAATTCAGGCATCCGCATCAATTCATCAACAGAAATAATCATATAAGCACCCCTTTCAAAAAATAACCGGAAGTCATACCAAGGCATAACTTCCGGTTAAGTGTTCATTGTTTACGCTTTGAACTTCGCAATAACAACCTTTGCAGCATTCGTCAGTGCAACACCGTAATACTTCGCTGCGGTGACATCGTGACGCTGCTTCTTCGGAAACCATTCGTGGTCAACCTGCGTGTCCTTCTTCAAGAAGATGGTAAGTGCCGGAAGTTCATCTTCCGTGTACTCGGTTTCAGGGGAATCCGGTTCCATCTTGATGATAGGATTCAGGTAATAAGTCTTTGCAGTCTGACCGGAGCCGGAAGTTTCAGTCTTGACCTTCTTGGATTTCTTAACCCAACAACCGGCAATCTTGCCGATAGAACCACGGACTGCAACACCGGATTCAAATTTGTCAGCAGAAATGAAATCTGCATCCTGAAGAAGTTCTGTTTCCTGCTTCGGATGAATGAACATAACTTTTTCAATGCCATCCTCTTCATCCTCAAAAGAAGTTACCGCCTTAACAATAGGCTTGTAACCAATAGCAGCATCAGAGCCATCAAAGGTGTTAGTGGATGTGTATGCAGCAGCAAGAACATCATTGTCAACCTTGCCAACAATGGACTTTGCAAGCTGCGTTTCAGCCTGACCAATCGGATTGCCAAGACCGCTGTTGATTGCAGTCTGAAGAATTGCAACGGATTTTCCTGCACACTTAATTGTGAAAGTGGTGGAAGATGCGGTCAGTTTTGCAGTTTCGATTTCTGCACCGGTAGTGTTTTCAGGGTCAAAATCCTGTGCATCACCAATGTAGTTCCAAGAAGGAACAGTCTTGGTGTCACCGGGAACACCCTGAAGGGTAGTATCAACCTTTGCATAAGGGGTAAGTTTACAAAGGGCAGAAATCTTTGCTTCAATCATCGCCCCCATAACCTGCGGATTGATAACATCGGAAAGTTTTGTTACTTGATTAGCCATAATTTTTAATTCCTTTCATAAATAAAATTTTGTTTATTCGGATTGCATAGCCTTGTTGAATGCTTCAGGATTTTCCTGATACATTGCAAGTCTTTCATTGTACGGTTTAGAAAGAATATTTTTCTTTGTCCAACCGTCACCTTTGTCTTCACCGTTCGGAAGTTTGTTTTCGTCAATCTTCTTCTTGGATTCGGATGTGAAGTGTTGCGGAAATTGGGTTTTCAAAGCAGCAATGGTGTCATCAATGCCCTTGATTTTTCCATCATCACCAAGTTTGATTTCCCCTTTTTCCTTGATTTTGAATGTCAAATAATCCACATCGGTCACATTTGCTTCAAGTAATGCAACCTTTAATGCGGAATCAATCTTGGTCTGCTGAAGTTCCGTTTCAAGCTGACTGACCTTTGTTTCATACTCGGTGATTTTGGTCTGAAGTCCTTCGTTGCCGGCATTGTCCTTTTTCAACTGCTCAATTAAAGCAGTTGATTCACCGTGTGTCTTGGTCAGATTATCAAAGTCAGTTTTCAGCTTTCCATATCTGATGTCAAGATTTTCTTCACCTGCGGTGAAAATTTTGTTTTGTTTCATTTCACCAATAATGGACTGAATATCTTCATCAGAAAGACCCTTTGCTTTCAAAATTTCCTGTAATGTCATTGTTATATTCCTACCTTTCAAATATGATTTTTACAAGTTACATCTTGTTTTGAAATACTCTGTTTTACTTCTGACTTTTGAAGAAGGGTATGAAAAAAGCACCCTTGCGGATGCTCTAATCAGAAATATTTATTTTTTTTTATACCTTGTAACCCTGCTTTTCAAGGGTATTTTGCTTTTTGATGTATTCATCGTAAGCCTTTTTTGCTGATTCCGGTGCATCATCTCTGATACCTTTCCAACTGTCATCATCAATAATCAGATAATCAAAGAATTTTTTAACATCTTCAAAGTTTTCCACTATCAACCCAACCTTTCTTTCAGCATTTTCCAAACTTCCTTTGAAAGTATTGATGCACCATCACCATTTGCAACATAATCTGCAACACATTCAGCAAGGCATTCACTGTCATTTTTGGTTGCATATCCTGATACCTGTGATTTTAACTGTGCATTTCTCAATCCTTTTCCTTCAGGTGTCTTTTTAACTGTTTTACAAGCCTGTGAAATAATTGCCTTTGATTCAGTAGAATCATTCCAAGCAAAAGCACCAAAGGGATATTTTCCATCATTCACAGATTGTTCAATCAAAGTTCTTTCAAGAAGATGTCCCATTTCGTGACTTCCGGTTTCAAGAACACCTGTGTTTTTGGGATGAAATCCTGTTGTATCACCTTGAACCATACAGGTTGCAACACTTGGTTTCCCATCAGCATAATATGCAGGGTTGAAATTGATTTTTCCATTATAACCTGCACACATAACACCATTTTTACTTGTTCCGATACCGGTCAAAGTTTGTTTCGCTTGTGGAAATTCATTGATAACCTTTTCAATTCCGGTCATACTTTGCTGAACAGTAGTATAATCAAGTATCTTTACACTATCATCAATATCAAATCCATAAATCTTTTGAACATAAGCAGATAATGAATCAAAATCCTTGCAGTCACTTATTGATATTATACCGCTTGTTTGTGAAGTTTTCAACTTTTCTGATGCTTTCAAATATTTCTGTTTGAAATCTTCATATCCGGTACATTCTACGAATCCACCTGTTTCATTGTTCCACTTCTGATATGATGTTTCACCTTTGACCGCCCACCTTGCCCTTTGAAGCAAGCAGCACCGACAATTGCAGTCCATATAAGGGTCACCGAATTGACCGGGTGCAGAACCGGAATAACCGGATGTTTCAAACATTTCATCAAGTTCACGAATTTGACCATCCAACTGTGAATGTTCCGGTCTTGTCTTTCCGTCAAGGGTACAATCCCATTGTTTGACTACATCAGCACCAAGTTTCTTTGCCTTCTGCATTGAATCAAGTCTTGCTTGTGTCTGTACCCGGTGACCTTCAGTTCTTGCAATTGTAGCTGCTCTGTTCATATCAGCAAGACCATATTCACTGATGTTTCTTGCAATATCTGCATAGGAAAGTTCAGTTGCAAGTCCTCTGATAAGTTCAGAATGGACTTGTTTCTTCAATTCCTTTGTGGAAATGCCCCTTTTGTTTGAAAGTTTGAAATCATCACCGGTTTTTTGAACTGCCATCAAGACCTGACTTTCATCAATCGGAATAACCAATGGAACACCTTGTCCCTGCATATCATACATATTTCCAATAAAACCATTGGTGTATGACTTTTGCAGATAATCAGCAACAGAAGTGAAATTCCTTCCTTGAAGATTGTCAAGGATGCCGGAAACCTGTGCTTCCAACTGTTTTTGAAATTCCAACTGATATGCTTTTGATTGTGTCAGGGGATTTGCTTGAAGTTCCTTGATATTCCGCTTGATTTCTGCAAGTGCTTTGGTGTAATTGCTTTCAAGAGCCTTCAGAACTGCTTCTTCATCATTCAAGGTGATTTGCAGAACCTCTTTTTGCCTTTTATTCAATTACACCACCGCCTTCAACAGAATCATCAGGTGGTTTTTCAGGTTCTTCCACAGGTGCATTTGCAAGTGCTTCTGATGCACTGTTTAGGTCAACCACGGGATTTTGTTCCACCGATGCTTTGACATCTTCAAAGTCAAGTTCAAACAGTTCACAGATAGCCTGAAGAACAGTGTCATTGTCGAGCCTTGCAGCAGCATTCAAGATTGTAGTCAATCTGATTTGCTGTGTTTCAGCTTCAGTCTTTTCAATCTGTGCATTGTCAGATGCGTTGGTCATAACCTCACGGTCAAATTCAAAATAAACATCTGACACCTGATAGTCAGTGTCATTGATGTCATTGATTTCTTGTAAAGCAATCTTGACCAACTTCTTCAGGAAAGACCTGACTTTGGTTTCAAGTTTATTGCATTTCAAATCAAGAAGTGCATACCTTGATTTGATGACAACATTGGTCACATTCCCATCACCCAACTGTGCAGAATTGAATCCCATACCAAACCGGTAAATGTTCTTTTCATCAATATCAAGTTTCTGAATCCTTGCTTGATGGGGAAGGTCAACAGTCTTGATGTCAACATCACCATCAGGTTCAACACCAATGTGTTTCTTTGTCTTGACATTCTGAATCATTTCTTCAAGGTTATCACCTTGGAATCCTTTGACCACATACAATGCTTCAGACACATCCTGAAGGTTGTTTGACAACCCACAAGCCATCAAATCATAATCATCAATCAAAGCCTTTACCGGCTGAAGATGACTTGTCAGTTTGCGGTTTGCATCAAGTCTGAAGAACGGAATAAAACCAAAGCCATCATAATACAAGGAATCATCATTGTCCTTTGTATAAACAATGTGTGGTCTTGGGTTTAATGGTTCATCATCATCCTTTTTGATTTTGCCTTCATCAACCTGAACAAAATAGGTTGTTTGCTTCGAATCCCAAACCTGAATACGCTTGATTTTCTTTGTACCTTTATCAATGCGGTCTATGTACCAATAAATCACATATTCTGTGTGGTCATCAGTGTCCTTTGCTCTGACCTCAACAACACCCATTGCATCAGCATATTGGAATGTTAATCTGTCATTGATATTTTTATATGCGTACATATCACCAAAACCACCTGCACAAACATCAGTTAAGGTATCAGCAAATTCAGATTTGAAATCATCACCAAAATAAATGTCAAGTTCATCTTGCAGTTCCGGAATATCTGATTTGACAAAACTTTCTTTTCCTGACAGCATATATTGAACACATTGGTCAACAAGTTCAGTGAAGAAAGGATGACAGATTTTAATATTTGACCTTGTGGTGTCCTCAACCAATTTCCCATCTGCATTGTAATAATACAGTTTATAGTCAAGGATGTCGTGTCTGCCCTCATAATATTTATGTCCGATAGATGCAGACTGTTTTCTTGTACTTGTCAAATCTTCTTGAATCAGATGATAGATTTCACTTTCTGTTAGCATTCTTTTTCACCGCCCTTTCTTTTATGACTTAATATATACAAAACCCCTGAAACACCGCTGTTCCAAGGGATTCTGTCACTAATATGTTACTAATACAACCAACCATTCTTCTTGATGAACTGTTCAAGACCGTACCGCATAGCATCCATCAGGTGATTGAAGTCATCAATCGGAATGTTCAGTTTATTTCCAAACTTGTCTTTATCCCAAGTGTAGTTTGATATTTCTGTCAGGAAGTTCACACATCTTGGATGAATGATGATTTGAAATCCTTGAATCCATTGAATACCATTGTTTACACTGTCTTTGCCTTTGGATGCACCGGTGATTCTCAATCCGTAACCCTTTAATTCATCAATGCTTTTTGGTTCTGCGGAATCACCGGTGAATCTGTCCTTTGAATACCCCATTCCATACAGGGTTTCATATATGCGTTTGTTTGACAGTCCTTTTTCATACATTTCATCCCACACATATATTTTTGCATTATCTAAATCCACAAATCCAACAAAAGCTGCTGAAGGGTCATTGGTATAACCAAAGTCAAGACCAAACCCTGATTTCAGATTATCACTGAATACAACATTGTCAGGTTTTTCATCCAATTTGTTATATTCAGCCTTGGTCATCAGTCTGAAGTCTTGTTCAACCCAATTTTCATAGACAAGACCATCAACAATGCCCCAATTTCCAAGACCTGTAACAGCATATCTTCTTGGATTGTTCTTTTTCATCTGCTCAAACAACTTCTTGTCTGAAGCATCCAACCATTCATTACACAAATAGTTAGTTGTCATTGCAAGAATGTCCGGGTCAACAGGTGCATCAAAGAACCGTTTCTTTATCCAATGATGTTCATTCCAAGGATTGAATGTCAAAGTGATTTGCTTGAAATAACCTTCAGGAACTTCACCACGGATTGATTCATCAATCGTGTCAAAGTCTGATTCTGACATTATTTCATAGGCTTCTTCAATCCATAACCAACAAAGAACACCTGTGTCAACAGTGATTGATGTTACTTTGAAAGGGTCATCCAAACCCCTGAAATAAATCTTTTGACCTGTTTCAACATTGACTATTTCAAGCGGTGATTCTTTGGCAACCCAAACATTCTGCAATCCTAATCTATTGATTGCCCATTTCAGTTCAGTGAAACAGGAATCTTTCAATGTTCTGTATGTTTTCCTTATGACAAGAAGGTTTGCTGCTTTGTACTTTTCTTTTGAAAGGTTGCTGATAAACCATAAAGCAGAAGTCTTTGATTTTTTGGATGCTCTTGAACCTTTACACACCCGGTATCTACCTTTGAACTTCCAAAAATCTTTATATCCACCGCCAACAAAGTCTGAAATTTTGAAAACTGCATTTTCCATATTTCACACCCCATTTATGGCACAATAATAACAGAACCCCTTAAAATCAATAAAAATATAGGGTTCTGTTACTAACCTGTTTCTAATCATCAAGGTCATCAACAATTACAACCTTTGTGTTGCCTTCCACATTTACCTTGTCGGTGAACAGACCGTATCTTTTACCTAACAATTCAGCAGCTTTCAACCTTTCTTTTTCGTCAGGGAATTTTGTCACCCTTTCAGCGGAAGAAAATCCATCACCATCACCGGTTACAACAACGATTTCAGAAGCGGATTCCCCACGCATCACAGAAGTCAGGTATTTAATGACTTCTTCAGCGGATGCAACCTTTGCCGAACTCATTTCTGCAAGCCGTTGTTCAATATAATTTTTGATGTTAGCATTTGTTAGCAATCTTGAACTGTTCGCCCTTGCAACAGCATCATTCTTTATCCGGGGATAAGCTGCTTTATATGCTCTTGTTGCATTGCAATCAATCAAGTATTCATCACAGAACTTCTGCTGATTTGCAGTCATATTTTACCTTCCTTTCTGCATAAAATTGAAAATGCACATAGATATGTCTATGTGCATTTCTGTATGATACCATTTTAACATACTTGATTGTAAATTACAATCAAGTGGTGCTATAATAAAAGGTTAGGTATTAAATTTTTTAGAAAAATCTTGCAAGGCTCTTTTATGTATTTCGTGAACCCATTGGGTTGTGAAATTAAGTTCTTTGGCAATAACTTCCCAAGTATGAAAAAGCAAATATCTATTCTGAAGAATAAGTCTTTCATTTTTATCCGGAATCTGTTCAATCTTGCTTTTGATTTCTTCCTTCAAATCAACATATTTATCAATTTCATCATTGATTTTGTTTTCAAGGTCAATGATTTTTGGTAAGCATCTAACAAACGATGGCTCAACATCTCTATTTGGCGAATGGGGCATACCGGACAAATTCGATGATGACACACTGGATGCAAGGTCACGCAATTGATCAAGTTCCTTCAGGTTACTGTCAATCAATTCGTTTAGTCTGTATGCCTGTCTTAAATACTGTTTTGCGGTCATTTTAATCATCCTTTCATAATAAATTTAGGGTAACAGGTAACAGGTAACACTTGTTTTCTATATTCTTTTATTTTTAGGGGTATATTAAAAAATCGTACCCCTTAATTTTTTGATATTCAGAGAAATAAAGAATTAAGTGTTACCTGTTACCTTAACCACCGCAACCCTTGATTTTATGCTGTTTTTCAGGGTAACACTTAACTGTTTTTATGTGTTACCTTTACTGTTACCCTGACAATAACCCCATAAATTGTTTTTGTAAGCGGTGAAAATTCTTCTTCCGAGTTCGCTTTTTCCTTGCGTGAAGTGCAAGATGCTTGATTTTTCCGGTTCCGCTGTTTAGAATCAGATTGTCCCAATCCTGAACAAATCTTCCTATAATTTCAGCAATTACATCTGCAAGACGGTGAACCACTTCAGCAATTACATCTGCCAAAATTTGAATTGCTTCAAAAAATGAATCAATCTGTTCCTGTGTCAGAATGTTTTCCATCTTCAACACCCCTTTCAAACATTTCAGGATTGTCCTGAATGACCATATACAGAGCAGATGCCAATTCTTCAATCTTCTTTTCATCGTGGTCATTGTACCCAAGATGATTATAAATTGCGTGACAAAGTTCGTGAAGAAAATCGCCTTCCATTTTCTGCTGTGCCTGTGGGCAAATGCGAATAATTAAATCCTGATAATTCACTTCACCGGAATAATTCACATTTCCCAAATCCAAGCGGTCAGTGATTTCAACCTGATAGGTTTTACCACCAACCTTGACCTTCTGTGGTATCTTCATTTTGAATCACATCCTTTCTAAAATGTCACCGCTGCATTCAGAACCGCAGCAGCTACCCAATAAATTGTTTTCTTAAAGTCACCCTGTGTTGCATAGACAATTCCTGCACCTATATCAAGCAATATCAAGATGACCGGAAAAATGTATTGTGCTTTCATCTTTTTATCCTTTAATTTATCCATTTTATGACCGTTTCCCCTTCATATCCTTTTTCCCAAACAAACCAAGCATAACAGATTGCATTGCTTGAATGATAGGTTTTGAAATCACCATTCATTGCACAATTTAACCTTGAACTTGCAACATAAACGGTTCGGGGGGGGGTCTTTTGGAAAAATTCTTTCCTTTTCTTTCCTTCAAGGAACTGCAACTTCAGAAACATTGCAACCTTTCTTCCGACCGGAACACTTTCAATTGCCCTTTGTATAAATTCAAGTGCATATTTGTATGGTGGATTGGTTATGATGTCACCATCAAAATCTTCAATGGTTTCTTCAAGGAAATCTAATGGTTCAGGGTCACCATATCCACGATAAACCAAATCTGTTGCAATTACTTCGTGACCGTGTTCTGCAAAGACCTTTGCCAAGTGACCTTCACCACAGGCACATTCCCAAATGGTAGGTGCAAATTGTTCTTCGGCAAGCAACAATTCCGCAGCTTTGGGTTCAGTTGCGTAATAATCATCAACTTGTCTTTCTTTTTCAGTATGATTGGATGCACCAATTGCTGTGAATGTATTACCCACTATTTGTCACCACCTTCTGAATTACTCTGAATAATTTTCTTGACACAATCTGAACAGTAACAACCTTTAAGACCTTCTATTTTATACAAGAAGCACATCCAAGTTCTGTTCCATCTGCTTTCATCAGAACACTTCTTGCAAGACCCTTGACCTTCACCTTCGCATTTAGTAATTTTCATCTGAACACCCTTCCTGATTTTTTATCTTTGATTTCAATTCTGTTCAGAAGTTCATAACCACTTTCATTGATGATGAATTTCAGAACCTTTATCAAAAACCCTGTTTTCTTTTCCAATTCGTTTTCTTCCTGAATAACTCCAAATGCGGTTGCATTTGGATAACCTTCACTATTATAAAACGGATTATTTTTATCACCCTGCATCAGAATCACCGCCTTATGTAGCAGGTTTCAAGGTGTCATTGTCGGCATATTGTGATGCGTTTCTTGCACCTTCCTGAAGTGACATATCATATTTGTCACACATTGCAGCCACCTGAATGGATTCAATTGCAACATTCTTTGCAACCTCTCTGATAATCTTCATCTGCTTAAACACCGGTTCATCTTTCTTGATACCTGCCCAAGCATTGGCAAAAACTTCAAGCAAAAGATTCATACCATCCATCACTTCTTCAATTTCTTCTTTAATCACTGCATAACCGTGATGTGCAGAAGGGAAAAGGGGAAATTTGGTGTTTGCACTGTTCAATTCTTTGAACACAAGTTCATTCACATCTTTTTCAACAGCATTCATTTTCATCTGTCCTTTTATTGTTTGATATAAATTCTGTAAACCTTGCCACCAATCTTCTTGGTTTTGGTAGTCATCCCAAGTTTTCTGCAAAGTTGCTTTGAAAACTCTGCTTTTGACATAGGATTGAAATTGTTTGCAAGGCAGTATTCTTTGTATCGTTTATATACCTTGTCAGACTGTTCATTTTCAATCTGAAATTCTTCAATCTGCATTTCATCAAAGAATCCAATAATAGGATTGTTTGTTTCTTCGTATTCTTTTAACTGTCCCTGAACCCTTGCTGATTCTGTGAACCCTTGCTTTTCAATGATGTTCTTCAGTGCCTTGATACCAAGAACAATCAAATATTCCATCACTTCAGGTTCTTGCAATTTGTATTTAATACTTGAATCATAGTCAGGGTCATTCTTAGAAAACTCTGCATCAAAGGGGACAATCAAAAGCCTTCGCAGAACTGCACCTGTTTTGTCCTTAATTCTTGGAATGTTGTTTGCGGAAAACAGAAATTTTGCATAATTGTTAAATTCAAAAGGTTTTTCACCTTTGTTCTGAACCTGAACCCTTTCCCCGGTAACTAACTTTTTAAAGAATGAAGCATTGACAATAAATTCATCAGAAATATCATCACCAAGATTTGCCAACTTTCCAAATAAGGCAGCATTCTGAAACTTTTGGTCAAGTTCCTTCAGGTCAAGTGCAGTGATATTTTCTTCATTCAAAAGATGCTGAATCATAGCAATGAAGGTGGACTTTCCGTTTGAACCTTCACCCGTCAGAATGAACGCTTTACCACCGCCCAAAGTGTTTGACCGATAGAAACAAGAACCAATACATTCTTCAAGAATAGTTCTGATTTCAGCATCGTGACAGGCAATCTTGTCAAGGGTCTTGTCTGCAAGTTCTGAATATGCGGTGGGATTGTAGTCCCAAGGAATGCGGTTTGTGATTACTATGTCCGGTGAAAACGGTTTCAGACTGTCAGTTTCCAAGTCATAAATGCCATTTCTGAAGGCAATCATATTTGGTGCAGCCATTTCAGTATTTTCAAGCAAAAGCAAATTCAGATATTTCAGCACTTCAGACCGCTTTGCATTGGAAAGACTGCTGATGTGCTTTATCATTACAGCTTCAATTTCTTCCTGTCCGGGAACATAGACCCCATCCTTGAACAAGTGCAACTGACCATTGATTCTGATGATGTGATTGTTATTCTTTATGTAGGTTGCAAACTTATCAAAAAGAAAATTGCTACCCTTAAAGAAAACAGGCTTTTTGAAGGCATCATCACGCAGAATCACTTCAAGTTCACTGTTTGACAGCGGTTCTTTCAGTATGTATTGATTGATGATTCTGATGGTTTCCCTTGCTTCTTCTACACTGAAATCATTGCTTTGAAGGGTTAGAATGTAGTTGAACAATGCCTGATTTCTTCCGGAACCGGCATCCATATCAAGAAATTCAGTAGTACACTTAATTGGGAATAACCACTTTGGAATGTCCTGATATTCTTCACCTTCAAGGATGTCATACAGAACAGTTCTTTCCTTGCCATCAATTTTCAAAACCTCATAGGAACTTTTGAACCCGGCTTTGATGTCAGCGGTAAGACCGCAGGCAAGTTTGGTTCTGTTTGGGCAGTTCTTGATTTTCGTGTTTTTGAAAAGGAAGTGCATTCCTGACCTGCTCTGAAGAACCTTGCATCTGATGCCTTCTTTATCGCAAATATCCAACAGAAGATTTGACTGTTCCATATCATCAATATCAACCAAGATTGAATCTTCTGCCATTACACCTGCAAATTCAGGTAGTGACTGAACTTGTTCAAGGGTTTTCAAGGTTGCTACACCTTTGAATTTTTCTATGGATTTTTTATCCTTGGTCATAATGTAACCCCTGTAAAACATCATTCATCACTTCCTTTCATTTGTGTGTGGCAAAAGTTTTTCATAGCAGTCTTTATGAATGAAAATCACCCTTGCCGGTGTTCCTTTTTGCTTCACCCAATGGTAAGAATCAGAGGGGTGAATGACTTGACCACATTCAATACACTTTGTATTTCCGTTTTCATCCGGTTTATAATTTTTTGCCATATCACACCACCCCAAAATCTTTTAATCTTCGCAGGGCAAAATTTATATACCACTGCTTATCAAGTTTGTCCGGAACCTTGACACCGTTCACTTCATCATTCCAAATAAAACAATGTTCAGGACTGTTCTGCAACTTTGCCGGTCTGCCTGTTCTGATGCTGACTTTTTTCACACCTGCATCCTTTAGGTTCTTTGATGCAAAGACCCTGATGCACTTTTCTTTCAGCGGTGTTTCACCATACAGAATGTGACTGTATTTGTTTGAAATCTTGGAAACTAACTGAAATTCTTTCAAATCATCACAATTGTTGACTGTGACTTCTACCGGAATACCGTCAACCATATAATTGACTAATGCCTTGTTCAGAATCGGCAAGTCATAGTCCAAATCAGAAAGTTTCTTGATATATGCACCTTTGACCTTCATTGCACCGGTTTCCCGGTCAATTATCATATAGTTGTTGACATCCTTTTGAAATATCTCACCAAAGAAAGTGTCAAAGTCCATCTTCATTCCGGTTCTGTGTTCCCAATCAGCAACAATGCGGTCAATGATGTCAAAATCTCTTTCATAATCCCTTAATCTGATGATGATACCATCAGTATTGTTTTGAACAAGTTCACAATATGGTTCAATATGTTCAATCAGGTCAAGCAATAACAACTGACCATTTATGCAAATGCTGTTGTTGCTCATAGGGTCATATAATGCAGATTGTTTCTGTTTCATTTGACCGCTGATTGCATTATCCATTATTTTGAATGGAAGTCTTGCTTTTTTATCGCCTTTCCTTTTGAACTCAATGTTTGAATTGTGAATAAATTCAAAGTTTTCAGGGTTATCCATTACCCTATATCCAAACTTGAACTTTTCTTGCATACTCGGATAATAAGCAGTGACATCAATTATCAGGAAATCACCCTTTGCGTGATATTGCGGTTTTGCACCGTGACCACCGCCCCAAGAAAAGGTGTGTTCAACCCCTGCAACCATTATTTTTTCTTGTGACTTTTCATAATCGTGATTGTCAGGGTTCGAGTACCAATCAGCAACAAAGCGGTATTTTTTCAATTGAATGCAATCAAGAACCGGGAATTGAAATTCATCATCAAAATTTTGACCTTTTCGATTTCCACCGAGGATTTCCGCAGCAAGTTGTGCTTTGGTCTTGGATAATGCCATCAATGGAAGTTTGAAGTGCTTGATAAAGAACATCATTGTGTTAAATTCATCAATGCGTTTGATGAAAACTTCAATTGTTTGTTGAACATCGTGTCTGCAATACTTCACTGTGTCGGCAATTTCCGCATCCGTCAATTTGCGGTCTATATCGAACGGAACAGATGTTTCTTTGATATTGTTACCCATAAACCCTTCAAAGGATTTCAAACCCCTGTCAGTTCCAAGCATCACATCATAGTTAATCAAGGGGATGTCCCTTAACATACTGCTGAACTTCCATCCGGGGTTACCTTTCACAATAATGAAGTCATTGATTTTCTTTGGGTCAAATCCGCAAAGGATGCCTTTTAAAATGTATTGGTCATAATGTCTTGAATTGAAACCAACCCAAATATCATTGATATGTGCATCATAGAACTGTTGAAGTTGCTTTTCATCGTTTATGATGACAGTTTCTTTCTTATTGCTCACATCATTGATGACAACTAACCAATCATATTGGAAAACCTCAAAGTCATAAAAGACCATAACATTCACCATCCTTTCTTAAAATTGAAAGGGGGATGGGGTGACCATCCCCCTTGTTATACCTTAATCATTCAACTTCAAATACATCTGTGATTTCATAGGTGCTGAATCCCTTCTTGCCTTCCTTATAGGAAAGACCATATTCAAGGTTTCCATCAATAGCTTCAATCACATCCATCAACAGATTACCATATTGCTTGTAAGTAACAAATTCAATGTCAATGTCCGTATCAAGAGAACGCAAGAATTCATTGACGATGTGGATTTGAAATCCCTGTGTGATGACCTGATTCATAAAGATTCGACTACCCTTGAAGTCACCGGTTAAGATTTTGAACCAAACTGAAACCATAGGATCACCGGCTTTGGATGCAGTCAGTTCAAGTTTATCAATCTTGACTTCATAATCACCGTGTGGAACATCTTTGTAAGTTGCACCATTTTCCTGTGCATCCTTTACATCTTCTGCAAGACCCTTTGTGTCAATTGCACTGTCAAACTTATCCCAAATATTCATTTCTGCCATTTTAATTCACCATTTTAACCTTTCAAATTTTAATTGTTTTCAGTAGTTGTGGATGCTCTTCTTTTGCGTGTTCTGACCGGCTTTTCAGCAGGGTCAGGTCTGTTGTCAACTTTGGACTGCTCTGTGGAAGGTGTTTCCGCTGCTTCTGTATCATCAGTGTCAAAAGGCGGTGCATCTTCATCAGCAACCTTTCTTCTTCGGCTCTTTCTGCCCTCTGTTGCCGTTTCTGACGGTGTTTCTTTATTGGTAGTATCATTTACCGCCTTTGTGCTTTCGGCTCTCTGTGCGTTACTATGTGCCTTTCTGACAGCGTTTCTATTCGCTTCATCGTAAACAGCAAACAAGGCATTTACATCAAGCGGAATATCTTTTGCATCTGTTTTCAAACGACCGCCACCAAAAATGACTTCATTGGACTTGAAGTTGAATGTTCTGACATCACCATCAGCAACAATTCTTGCAACAATGTCAACCATACCGGCAACCTTCAATGCAACCTTGTCCTGCATATTCGGTTTAATAGCAGTAATTTTGTCACCGCCCTTCTTGGTGATGTCCTTGCTTGTATCTTCGTGTGAAATCAGAATGATATTTTCATAATCCAAAGCCATCAATCTTTTCAGTGTATTCAGGAATTCCCCCCTGACCATATCCCAAGCCTTGAAGGAATCGTCAGATTCGTGTTTGATTCCCATTTGGTCATACATAAACAGACGACAATATTCATACATATCTTCCACAAGGTCAACAATGATAGTCTTGAAACTGTTTTCTTTCTTTTCAAGTTCATCAATGACATCCTTGAACACCTGCCAAGCCAAGGTTTTCTTGGTCATTCTGCCTTCAACCTTGATTTCATCCTTGATACGAATGTAGGGGGCATCAACAAACTTGATGTTGCCATCCGTATTCAGCATAAGGGGGTCGGGAAAAGCGTTCGCAAAGGTGGTCTTTCCGCAGAAGGGAACACCATAAATCCACATAACCCTTTTGTCAACTTTTTCAATGTTTCTTCTTTCTGTACTTGGTAACTTCATAAAATAGTTCCATCCTTTCATACAATATTCTTCAAATTCGCAGTACCGACAGAACCAACCCTTGTTCTGTGGAAATTCTGCTGTTTCGTTTATGGACTTGACCAACAAAAGGAAATCAATCACCTTTGTATAGTCAAATTCAATTTGAACCGTCTTGACTTCAGCTTCTTTCAGTTCATCTTTGATTCGCTGTCTGAACTGTTGTAAGTCCTCTGCCTTTTTCTGTTTGATGTTCACCTTTGGAACAAACAGGAAATAAAGGTTGCGGATTCTTTTGCCGGGGTTGTTCCTCTCAAAGAAATACTTGTATAGGTGCAGTTGCCTTGAATCCTTATAATGATTTTGATTATTTGAATACTTAAAATCATAAATGTCATAGGTATCAGGTAATTCAACACCCCTTTCAAACACCCTTACCGGTGCAAGCAGGTCAATAAATCCGTGAAAATCGTCATCATTGATTTCAACTTCATATTCCCCTGAAGGCAAGACCGCTTTTGCTTTTGGAATTAAATATTCCAACTTGATTGCTTCACTGATGTGGGAATTGTCGATGATAGGAAATGACATATAATATTGGTCAATCGCTGTTTCCACATCCTTTTCAATTCCTGTGTGAAGTGCCGTTCCAAGAACAAGTGCATTATCTGAATTGATAGGGTCGTTTGTTCCTATACCTTCAAGATATTGCATTTTGAACTTGAATGGGCATTTTTCAAAACATTCAGTTCTGCTATGTGACCATTGCATTCTTTCACCCCTTTTACAATAAGTTTGAATTGTTCAAATCCTTCCGGATATAGAACCACTGCAATTGAGCCTGACTTGTTAATTTGTGCAACATTGTGTTTCTGAAGTTCAGATGGTCTGCCATCAGATGCTTTCAATTCAGCATCAATATTAAAACCGTTGATCACAATGTGCATATCAGGCAGCCCCTTCTTGCTATACCCACCACCCCACCTTTTTTCCCAATAACCGCAAGGGGGGACATCCATCTTGTCATCAGCAGTACCAAGGGGGTAGACACCAATGGATTCAAGCCATTTTTTGACCCTGTTTTCAAAGTTCTTTTCCGCTGCCATTCAATCACACCCTTCCATCAACAGTTTTATCAACTGATGAATACCCCTTTTGTTTTCAAAGCCAAGAATTTTTCCGGTTGATGCCCAAAACTGAAACAATTTGTCATCTGATTTTCTTCTACAATGAAAATGACCGTTGACATCATTTTTCAGCAAATATTCAATATTGTGCTTTTCAAATTGCTGAATTGCAAACTGTATTCTGTCAGAGTTTTTGGCAACCCTTTCCTTGTGAACTTGTTTGGAATGTTCTTTCAAAGCATCCCACATTTCATCCCTTGCCATCAAATCACTTCTTTCTACCAACGAGCCCAAGGATGATGATTGTCACACAAATAATCAATGTGATTTGTACTGCAACACTCATTATCGTTCACCGCCTTTCACTTCAACTTTGATATAGGCTGACTTTTTGGAAGTCTTTGAACACTCTGTTGCAATATCCGGATGCAACTTCTTCAACTTTGCACTATCAATTGAAGTGGATGTGGTTTCTGCAACATAGGTGATATTCAGAATATCAGATTTAAATTTCTTTACACCGTACTGTTCCATTGCTTCTTTCAGTTTGTCCTTCAGTTCCTTTTCCTGTGCTTCAATCTGCTTTTTTGTGGTAACCAAAGATGCAATCTGCTGAAGGACTGTAAGCTGCTGACTTTTGAATATTTCAAGTGCAGTTTCTTCATCAACTGTGGAGCAACCGCATTTTTTAAAATCTTCAGAACAAGAATCCTTGCACTTTCCAAATTCAGGGCAACTATAACAGCACCCATTAAATTTCCCAAGGGGACAAGTGTTTTCACATTTAATCATTGTTTTTAACCTCTCTTTCAATAAACACTTCTTTATACTGAACCCCAAATTCCAACGCTGCTTGGTGGGATTCAAAGTATATATCAATTTTATTTTCGGTAATCGAACCGCCCTTGTCCTGAACTATGTACTTATGACCATCTATGATGACCGCTGTTCCATAGGGAAGAACATTGATGTCAGCAGCAATAGTCACACCTTCTTCTGCTATACTCTGATTTGCAGTGTAAACAATAGGTTTGCCGTTTTCATCAAAGGGTCTGTTTTCACCCCACTTTCCACAGCATTTGGAACAACCACAATATGCAGTCAACTTATATTCGCCAAGGCTGACTATTTCAGTGACCGGTTCCGTTGAAATAGCAGTTGATGCGGTTGTCTGCTTTATATGTTCAGTTATATCAACAGATGCACCTTCAGCAACCGTTTCCGGAAGTGGTTCATCAATTACACTGCAACTGACTATGACCAAAATTCCAATGATAACCGTCAATAAACCCGGTAACAGTAATTTGTTAAAACGCTTCTTCATATTTTTTGAATAGTTCATCATCATATTCCTTTCGCATTTTCAAAGTTTCCAAAATATCTTCTTCCACACTGTTTCTGACCATCAGATAGTAATAGAAGCAGTTGTTTTTCTGACCAATTCTGTGAATTCTTTTCTTGGACTGCTCAAAATCTTCAGGATTTTGCGGAAGTGTAAAATAGATGATTTTGTTTGCCTTCTGAAGATTCAGCCCTTTTGCCCCGGCTTGATATTGAACAAAGGTCACTGAATTACTTTGGTTTTCGTATGCAGACAAATCCTTTACAGACCCATTTACAATTGAAATTGGTTTTTCCAAATCCTCAACAATTGCCTTCATTCGTGCCAATTCTTCATTGAAGTTATAGAACACAATCAAGCGGTCATCAGTAGATTCCACAAGGTTCTGAAATGCGGTCAACTTTGCTTTAGAATACTGACCGCAAAGTTGCCTTGCATACATCCTTTTTGTCAGTCTTGTATCACCGATCAGTTTTTTGTCCTCTATGGTCACCACACTGTTCCGCATAAAGTAGCGGAATTCTTTGGTGTTTGTAACCATTACAGGAATGACAATCTGTTCCGGAAGGTCAAACACTTCTTCGGTTTTCATAAAAATGCAACCATACTGTTTCAATTTTGCTTTCAGGCGGTCAATATTCTTGTAACCTACAATGACACGCATCTTGAAACCGCTGTCACCATCTTCAATCCATTCTTCAACTACATATTGCTTGTAAAACAAATCTTTGCTGATGTTCCATCCAAGCAAGTGAAGCTGTGACCACAATTTTTCATACTTGCCACCTGTGGGTGTTCCGGAAAGAAGAATCACATTAGAAGGATTCAATTTGTCAATGAACTTGGTTCTTTTTGCTGATGGATTGGTTATCAGTGAAGATTCATCCAACATCAAGGTGAAGTCTTTCAGCTTCAGAAGGTCAGGTCTACGGAATGACAATTCATAATTGATAATTCCGGATGTCATAGATGCAACTTCCTTGTCCCCGTTCATAACCTGCAAGAAATAATCAAGTTCTTTTTTATCCGTCAGGTCATAAGCATCAAAACCACATATATCAACAAGATGCGTCACCCAATCTTCTATTTTTGATTTTTGGCAAACAAGTAGCAATGGTTTTTTTAATTCCTTTGCCTTTTCCGAACCAACAAAAGTTTTTCCAAGACCCATATCCAAGAAATAACCAACCTTGTTGAACTGCTCTGTTTCCTGAAGTGCTTTGACTTGATGCGGAAATAAATTCACCGCTGTCATACTCGTTTGTTCCAAATTTTCTTGTCAGCAGATGCACAACAGTTGGTGCAGACAACAATATCGGAATCAGCATTGTATTCTGCTTCACCACCGCAGAAAGGGCAAGGTTTCAAATCGTCAGATGTAGGGGTCAGGTCAATGTGTTTCTGACCGATTTCAAGAACTGCAAGGGCAACTTCTCTGTTCTTGGTGTCATCCCATTCATCAATGACCTTCTTGAATTCTTCAACGCTGTAAAGTTCGTATTCAAAGGAAATCTTGATTTCAAGGTGTTTTGTTCTGAACAGTGTCAAAGAATTTGCATATTCACCGATAGGTGTCACACAGAAGATGTGTTCTGTCGAAAAGACACTTGCATCACCGCAAACCTCGGCATTGCCCCAAACCTCGGCATCACCGCAAACCTTGGCATTGCCGTAAACCTCGGCATCACCGCAAACCTTGGCATTGCCGTAAACCTCGGCATTGCCCCAAACCTTGGCATTGCCCCAAACCTTGGCATTGCCCCAAACCTCGGCATTGCCGTAAACCTTGGCATTGCCGTAAACCTCGGCATTGCCCCAAACCCAAGCCTTTCCATCGTGGGAAAGATTGCTTTCTTTCTCAACGAATCCACCAAGGTCACCTGCTTTGACTTCATCACCGGAAGTGGTTGTGAAGCTGATACAAGCCTTGATTCTGTAAAGGGTTCTTCCGAACCAATTGATTTTCTGTTCAGTAGTAAGTTCAAATTTTTTCATTGTTTTTATTTCCTTTCAAAATTAGATTTCATTTCCTGTGTATTCGGCAAACTTCTTGGGGCTGATGTAATAACGGTATTTTCCGGAAGGCATTAAAACCGCATATCCAAAGGGGAATACACCATTTTTCAATCCTTGTCTGACCATCTGTTTTCCAACTCCCATCAACTTTGCAGCAGTTTCAACCGGAAGATTGTTCAGATGCCCGGAACCGTCAATTTCATCAACAGACCCATTCAGCCAATCCACAGACACATCCAAAGCATTTGCAATCATTGACATTCGCAGTGCGGAAGGTGTGTTTTTTCCGGACAGGTATTGACTGATTGAAGATTTACCAAGTCCGGTTTTGGATGCAAGGTCAGATTGTGTGACCTTTTGTTCATCCATTGCTTTTTTCAATCTTTCTGAAAAAGCATTCATTTTCATCATCCTTTCTTGATTTGAATTTTGAATTTAACCCTTTGGTAGAATATCATTCTACTTTGTCGGCAAAAAAAATAATGTTCACTTCTTCTGCCGTAAGATGTAGAATTTCACCCAACTTTTTGATTTCAGATGCTTTGAACTCGGACTTGTTGTTGACCTTATAATTGAATGTTGCAATAGTCATTCCAAGCATTTCAGCAATCTGTTCCTGCGTGAATCCTTTTTCAAGAATCACTGCTTTCAGCTTCAAAGTGTTAGTCATTCGATTTTCACCATCCTTTCTTTTAATGTGGTATCTTTGCAAAGGTCATCAGTTCATCAAGACCAAGACCGCCTTCTTCAACCGGTTTCATACAGTAATTATATACTGCCGGATGTGTTTCCTTCATCTTCTGAAATCGGTTTGGTTGCTTTTCAAGATGACACCCAAACATACAGAACATACAGCCTGTCCTTTGACAACCGGTGGTTTCAAGATGAATGTTTGGTGGAATACCGTCTTTCTGTTCTGCCAAGACTTTCAGTTCATCTCTGTGATAGACCTTTTCTTCACCTTTGACTTTTCCTATTATATCACCATATACTGAAGCATAAGGCAAATCAAACTTGATGATATATTCCAAAATATCTTGTTCAGTCCAAAAAGACAAAGGTTTTGATTGTGGTCTGCGTGAATCATAAGCATTACAGCCATATTGCATCCAAGTTTCTTTTCTTGAACTTGATTCACAAGCCATTGTCCCAACAATGGATTTCATTCCTGTTTTCTTTTCAAAGTCCTTTGTTGGATTCTTTTTCATAATTTCACAGCACTTGTCAGATATTTCAAATTTACTGTCAATCATAGGAATCCACCGTTTTGATAGTTTGAATGCCTTGCTGATGCTGCCATCCCTTTTCACACCGGTTAGATAAAGGGTTCTTGTTGCCTGATTCTTTTCTGTTGGATGTTTACAATCATAAATCATTCTTGCTATCTTCTTGCTGCCGATAGGATAACCAACCGTTTGAATTACTTGTTTGAATGTCATTTCGGGTTTAACAGTAATCAAATCAACTTCAATTTCATATTTTTTGCGTAAGTAGTCAGCAAAGAATGGAACAAACTTTCTAACTTCAGGATATTCAAGACCGGTGTCCGAAAATACAAGTGTTAATTTATACCCCCATTCTTTGCAAATTTTTGCAACCAAATCTGAAAGAACTGTTGAATCTTTTCCACCGCTGAATGACACATAAACATCATTCCCAAATTCCTTGTACCAATCACGAACCCTTGTATTACTCAACATAATTTTCAACCAAAGGGGATATGCTTGCATTTGTGCCAAATCATCGGCAGTGTGAACCTTTGGGTTTTTATTCTCTGACATTTTCATCACCTTCTTTTCTGCAAACAAAATGGTGTTCAAGTTCAATGAAGGACTTTACAACAACTGCCTGAATAAAATTGAACATCAATCCTTCTGCAATGTTTGTTGCCACTGATAAAGGAAGTGACAATGGTTTCTGCTCTGTGTCCCAAAAACACTGTCTGCTTTTGTTATCAATCTTTGTCACAAGTGACATTCCATCGTTTGTTTGAACACCTATGTAATAAAAACTTTTTCTTGCCATAATAAATCACCTTTCACTTTATTTGGAAGGGATGTTGCAGCACCCCTTCCGGAATCGTGTTTTCATCAATCTACAAATGTTTTTCTTGTGGTGTCATAAACACCAAAGTAATCACCCCAAAGATTTACAATCCAAATATTGCTTGATTCAGTCGGTATTATTTCAACAATCAAGCATTTCAATTATTTCAGTAACCATACCGCAATCAAAGTGAATTACATATTTTACAGGAAAAACTTCACTTTCATAAGTCAGTGCCATTGAGCCATTCAGAATGGAAGCAAAATCTTCATCTTTCTTGCACTGTTCAGGGTTATTTGTTCCATATCCGTGATGCACTTCAGATGTGAATTTGCAACTGTTGACGATTTTCTTTGCCATACTTTGAAGCTCTTCTTGTTTCATCTTGTTGTGTGTTCCCCAAGATGCCTGTTCATAATGTGTGATTTTCATTATTTCCACCTGTCCTTTCAATGTTTGGGAAGTGTCATTTGGTAGAATTTTGTTCTACCGTGACTAAAGTATAGCACAAAGTAGAATGTGTGTCAACCTTTTTTAGAAAATTTTTCTGAAAAAGTTGAAATTCATTCTATTTTGTGCTATAATACAGTAGAATCATATTGTAAGAAAGGATGGTTTTGCATATATGACAACCGGGCAGATTATTAAAATGATGCGTGAAGAAAGGGGGATGACCCAAGAAACACTTGCTGAACTGATGGGATATTCACACAAGTCATCCATAAACAAAATTGAATTGGGCAAAGCAGACCTACCACAGTCCAAAATTATTGCCTTTGCAAAAATATTTGGTGTGACACCTTGTGAAATCATCGGGTATGAACCAACCGCTGCAACGGAAGAACAAAAGAAGATGTGGGATGAAAAGTTGAATGCACATCAGCAACTTCAAACGGAAGTCCAAGTCATTGAATCTGTGCAGAAATTATTTGGAAAAGATTCAGTGAAAATTCTGCAACTGTTCAATACCTTGAACAAATCCGGAAAGACTAAAGCAATTGAAACCCTTGAAGATTTAACAGCAATTCAAAAATACATAAATTGAAAGGTTGATTTAATTATGTTTATTTCATTAGGTAAAATGTTAGGTAAAAGTAAATTCCGCATTGGTGCAGGATTGCGAATCACAAAGACCAATATATGGTGGATGTGGTTAGTTCTTATGTTCGTTTTGATATTCCAAATGATGTGGTATGTCTGTGTCCTGTCCTTTTGGATGATTTATGCAGTCTGCTATGGCATTTATTGGGTTATCAAGAAAATTATTCAGACAATAAAAGGTAACAGGTAACAGGTAACACTTGATATTTATTTGAAAAATTGATTTTTTTAATAGGTCTGATAATTCATACACCCCTAAAAATAAAAGAATATAGAATGTATGTGTTACCTGTTACCCTGTTACCTATAAAAAGAAAGAACCGGTCAGTGCTGCAACACCAACCGGTTCCGGGTTAAACCCCAAATTCAACGATGAAAACACGAAAAATTCAAGGTGAAATTTGGTATAAATATTATAGCACATTTTGCCTTGAAAATCAATATGGAAAGGTAAAATGCTATGAAGAATCCAAATGGTTATGGTTCTGTTGTTAAATTATCCGGGAACAGAAGAAAACCATATTGTGCAAGAAAGACTTCCGGATGGAATGACAAAGGCTATCCAATTTATAAAGTGATTGGATATTTTGCAGAACGGCAGGAAGCAATGATTGCCCTTGCAGAATACAACAGAAATCCTTTTGATGTGGATTTGTCAAAGATAACAATGAAGGAACTATTTGAAAAGTGGTCAAAAAGGGACTTTTCAAAGATGTCAAAGTCATCTGCATCAAGTCATAAATCAGCATTCAAACACGCATCTGCACTTCATAATGCACCATACAAGAATATCAAAGCCTATCAGATGCAAGAAGTCATTGACAACTGCGGATATGGTTATTCAACCCAAGGTGCAATCAAGAATTTATTTGGTCAACTTGACCGCTTTGCAATGGAATTGGATGTCATCAACAAATGCAATTCAGCATTGATTTCAGCAGCACCAATTCCACCATCAAGCAAAGTTCCATTCACTGAAGATGAAATTACAGCGGTGTGGAATATCTCTGACCAAGAATGGGTGGATTCAGTTCTGTTCTTCCTTTATACCGGTTTCAGAATAGGTGAAATGACAACCATTGAATGTGCCAATGTAAACCTTGAAGAAATGACCATCAAAGGTGGTATCAAGACAAAAGCAGGAAAAGACCGCATTGTTCCAATTCATCCAAAGATTCAAGGCTTTGTCAGAAGCAGAATGTCAGAAGGAAATAAATTCTTGTTTTCATATAAGGGAAAGAAACTGTCAGCAACTCAATATTATATCTTTTGGAATCAGATAATGGAACAGTTGTCAATGTCCCATACACCGCACGAATGCAGACACACTTTCAGGTCAAGATTGGATTCAGCCGGTGCAAATAAAAGGTGTATTGATTTGTTGATGGGGCATACATCAAAGGATGTTGGTGAAAGGGTTTACACCCATAAAACACTTGATGAATTGAAGGACACAATAAATTTATTACTTTGAACAAGTAACAGGTTAGTAACAGAAAAACCCCCAAACCCTATAAAATCAAGGGTTTGGGGGTTTCTTTGAAATGTTATATCATACAAGCTAAATAATGTCACTATATTATTTTCCTAAAAGTTGTTTTAAAAATTCATAAATATCATCCCACATACTTCAGTACCTCCTTTACTTTTGTTTTACAAGTAAAGTGTACCTTTTTTGCGGGGAAATTCTGATTTGTTGCTGTAATTGCTTTATTTTTAATATAGTGAGTAAATATCACATAATGTAAAAATAATAATTAGAAATTGTTATTTTATGATGAATTTATAAATTTTTATTGCAAAAAAAATCCCGATGCTAATAAACATCGGGATAAATTTACAGGCTTTTTTTGATTTTGGAAGAATAATAATAGATAAATTCCATAACTGTGGGAACGCCTTTCTGCGGATTTATGTATGTGGTATAGTAGCGTTCAAGACTTTCAATATCGGTGTTTCGCCAAGCGTGGTTTATGGCAGTTTGCATTGCACGCTCAACACTTGCATCGGTTTTTTTATATTTTTTCGCCACAATACTGCAAAGATTGGTTACTCGCTGATTGCAAGTGATTTCAATAGCGTCTGCAAGGTAATTTCTGCCCTTAAGTTTTGGGCTGATTCCTATTAAATCAAGCTCAACAGAGATTTTATTTCTTATAATTTCGCTGTTGCTTATGCGTTCAGCGGCTTTTGCGGCGCTCGGTGAACTGAAATTTGAGGTCAGCGTTGTTTGTACAATTGAACTGAGAAACTCAAGTACCATTTTACAGCTGAAATCATTTTGATTTTTAGTTATTACAAAGTCTGCACCTAAATTTCTTGCTATGGAATGAGTAACATTACTGATATTATTGGTAACTACCAGTATAAAAGGCTTGTTTGGCAATGCAAGTTCAGACAACCCTTTTAAAAATAAAAGACCGTTGCCACTGCCCTGATGTAGTTCCAAGTCGAGAATAACAGCATGAGGACAGTATTCTTTTACCATTTCTACGGCTTTTGAGGAGTTGTTTGTAGTGCCGACAATATAAAAATTTTCAAAACCTTTAATTTCAGATTTATACTCTTCTACAGTATTATTATCATCTTCTACAATAAGTAAGTTAACTTTGTTCACAATATCACCCCATTATTATATTATACTACAAAAACTAACGAAAACCAACATTTTATAATATTTTGTGTAATAAAAAGTAATATTATTTATTATGTTTGAGTTTTATAATTATACTAAGATTATATTATGAAATCAATGAATAATTTGTAGTATTAAAGGTGAGGGTTATGAGCGATAATTTTGGCGATTTCATTAAGGAAAAAAGGGCAAGATGTAACTATTCTCTTAAATATGTGGCAGAAATAATCGGTATTTCTAATGTGTATCAGTCAAGTATTGAAGCAGGCAAAAGACCTGCGCCGTCATATGATGTTTTAATGAAATTGAGAGATGCGCTAAAACTTAATGATGATGAATTCGGTGAAATGCTTGACCTTGCAGCCGAAAGCAAAAATTCAAGAGCGGTTGCTTATGATCTTGCTGATTACATAAACCAAAATGATTTTATACATAAAACACTGCGATTTTCATTGAAAAATAAAATTCCCGAATCGGAGTGGATCAGATTTTTTAATGCAATGAATGAAAAATATCAATAATATTTCGTTATGTAAAACTGTTATAGCTGACTTTTGTCATTTATAGCTGTATAATGTTATCGGTAGATATTTATGCCGCTATTAGTGATTAAAAATTCTCCTTTTATTCACTATTTAAGCTGTACCGTTTCCTGTTTTTACAGAAAATCGGTGCAGCTTTTTATTATTTGCGTTAATTGTATTGCTGGCAGACGGATTTGGGAGTATAATAGTAGCATATTACGAACAGCAGAGGTAAGTATGAACAGAGAAGAATATGAAATTTCTATTGAAGAATTAAAGAGACTTGATAAAAACACTTGTACGGTGATTGATATAAGAGATGAGATTTCTTATAACTACGGAAATATTCCAAACTCGGTAAATATTCCGCTTGAGAAAATTAAAAATGATAAAAGCATTTTGCCGAAAGATAAGAGATTGATTATTTGCTGCAAAAGCGGTCAAATAAGCGATACTCTTGCAGAAGAGTTGCGAGAAGACGGCTACGATGCGGTAAATCTTGTGAACGGATATTACGGCTGGCTAAAGGATAAATTTACCGATGACGATTATGCGGCAGATGTTGAAAAAAGTATAAGAAAAAAATTCAGCAAGACCATATGGGGCAGATTTACAAAAGCTGTAATTGAGTATGAACTTGTAAAGCCGAATGATAAAATAGCCGTATGTATTTCGGGCGGCAAAGATTCTATGCTTATGGCAAAGCTTTTTCAGGAACTTAAAAGGCATAATAAATTTCCGTTTGAGCTTGTATATCTTGTAATGGACCCGGGATACAGCGTTGAAAACAGAGATGTTATTGAGAACAACGCAAGAAAGCTGAATATTCCGATTACGGTTTTTGAAACACAGATTTTTGAGTCGGTATATAATGTGGAAAAGTATCCGTGTTATCTCTGTGCAAGAATGAGAAGAGGATACCTCTACAAAAAGGCTAAGGAACTTGGCTGTAATAAAATTGCACTCGGACATCATTATGACGATGTTATAGAAACCATATTAATGGGTATGCTTTACGGCGGACAGGTGCAGACTATGATGCCGAAACTGCATAGTACAAATTATGAGGGAATGGAGCTTATAAGACCGCTTTACCTTATAAGAGAGGCGGAAATAAAGCATTGGAGAGATTACAATAAACTTAATTTTATACAGTGTGCGTGCAGATTTACGGATACCTGCACATCGTGCAACCCGGGCAATACAGGCTCAAAAAGACAGGAAATAAAACAGCTTATTGCGCAGCTAAAAAAAATAAATCCTCAGATAGAGAGCAACATTTTCCGCAGTGTTGAAAATGTAAATCTTAACACGATTATCTCGTATAAGAAAGATGATTATCAGCACAGTTTTCTTGATGATTACGATAAATAATTTTTAATGAAACTCAGTCATTTTGTGGCTGAGTTTTTTCTTTGGCTTTTTAATAATCGGAGTTTATAAAAAGCGGCTGCTTGTCTTAAAAATTGCCAAATCATAATTTTATCACTATTTTTATACAATTATTAACCGAGTAATTGTATTTATCTGCCAAATAATGTACAAGTTTGAAAAAACACTTGACTTTTTGGCGATATGGATATAAAATATCTCTATCAAGCAAACATACTAAAATGATAGGTATTATAGGTTATTCAAAAATAAGTATGTTTGCCATTATGAAAGGCAAGGGTGGTTTGTATGAAAAATCATTTTAACCGAATAAATAAACGAATGTGCGGTTCTTTTGGCGGTAAGTCGATGTGTTAAAACATTTTATCGGTTTACTTATTAATTTATGATAAAGCTAAAAGAAAGGTTTGATTAAAATGAAAAAAGTGTTTACTAAAAGACTTATATCCGCAATTCTTACAACAGCCCTTATCGGTACTTCTGCCTTTGCTCTTTTCGGCTGCGGAAAAGCTTCTAAAGATACTTCTAATGATGCTAAGGTACATATAACCAATGTTTCATATGACCCTACACGAGAACTTTACGAAAGCTATAATAAAATTTTTGCCGACCATTGGAAAGCAAAAACAGGTCAGGAAGTAGAGGTTACTCAATCGCACGGCGGTTCGGGCAAGCAGGCTCTTGAGGTTGCAAACGGACTTGAGGCAGATGTAGTCACACTTGCGCTTGAGTACGATGTTAATGCCGTAAGAGATGCAGGTCTTATAAATGACGGTTGGATAAATAATTTTGAAAACGATTCTTCACCGTATACATCTACAATTGTATTCCTTGTAAGAAAAGGCAATCCGAAAAATATTAAGGATTGGAACGATCTTATAAAGGACGGCGTCGGCGTTATTACTCCAAACCCTAAGACCTCGGGCGGCGCAAGATGGAACTACCTTGCCGCCTGGGCATATGCCGATAAGCTTTATAACGGTGATGAAAGCAAAATTGAAGACTTTGTAAAAAAGCTTTATCAAAATGTACTTGTACTTGATTCGGGTGCAAGAGGAGCAACAACCACTTTTGTGGAAAACGGACAGGGCGATGTGCTTTTAGCTTGGGAAAACGAGGCTTATCTTTCTATTAAAGACCATCCGGACGAATATGAAATTATAACTCCGAGCGTAAGTATTCTTGCACAACCGTCGGTTGCCGTTGTTGATGAAGTAGTTGACAGCAGAGGAACAAGAGAGGTTGCTACCGAATATCTTAGCTACTTATACAGCGACGAGGCACAGAGGATTGCAGGCGATAATTATTACCGTCCATACAATCAGGATATTTTGAAAGAGTATTCAGATGTATTCGATTTAAATATTAACCTTGTTACAATTAGTGACTTCGGCGGTTGGGACGAGGCACAAAAAACACATTTCGCAGACGGCGGAATATTTGATAAAATTTACGAAAAATAATTAACTATGCGTATGTGTTCGGCTGTTTTGCGGCTGAACACTATGCTTTGTATTTACAAGAAAAGCGGGTGTAAGAATGAATAAAACTAAAAAAGCAAAACGAGTTATCCCCGGCTTTGGCTTATCTATGGGAGTTACTGTATCAATACTTAGCATAATCGTATTGATTCCGCTTGCTTCTCTTGTGATTTACACAGCACAGATGAGCTGGTCGGATTTTATAGATACGGTTACAAGCGAAAGAGTAGTGGCAAGTTATCAGGTAAGCCTTATAACCGCATTCATAGCCTCTGCAATAAATGCGGTTATGGGTGTTATACTTGCGTGGGTGCTGGTTCGTTATAAATTTCCGGGTAAAAGAATACTTGACGGAATGATTGAACTTCCTTTTGCACTGCCGACAGCGGTTGCGGGTATTGCGCTTACTTCTTTAACAGCCGATACAGGTTACATAGGCAGTTTTTTCGCACGGTTTGGCATAAGCATTGCGTACACAAGAGTAGGTATTACTTTTGCGCTTGTATTTATAGGTATTCCGTTTGTTGTAAGGGCGGTTCAGCCTGTACTCGAAAAACTTGACCCTGTTTATGAAGAGGCTGCAGGTGTAATGGGTGCGAGCAGAATAAAGATTTTTTGGAAGATTATTTTTCCTGAAATTCTCCCGTCAATTCTTACAGGTTTCGGACTTGCGTTCGGCAGATGTCTCGGTGAGTACGGCTCGGTAATTTTTATAGCAGGCAACAAGCCTTTTGAAACTGAAATTACACCGCTCATTATTATGTCAAAGCTGCAGGAGTTTGATTATAAGAGCGCAACAGCAATTGCACTTGTAATGCTTGCGGCATCATTCTTAATCTTGTTTGTTGTAAATCTTATTCAAGCAAGAAATTCAAAAATATTAAAGGGAGGAAGATAATATGCACGAAGAAACAAAAGGTTCAAAGGTCGTAAAGTGGATATTAATAGGTATCAGCGTTTTGTTTTTATTCATTATGCTTGTACTTCCTCTTGCAACAGTGCTGACAGAGGCATTGAAGAGCGGCTGGCAGGTGTTTTGGGACGCAGTAAGCGACGAATATACTTTAAAAGCTGTTTTGCTTACACTTGAGGCAACAGCGTGCGCAGTTGTTTTCAATACAATATTCGGATTGTTCGCTGCGTGGTCTGTAACAAAGTTTCACTTTAAAGGTAAAAAAATTCTTACCACACTCATCGACTTACCGGTTACCGTATCGCCTGTAATTGCAGGTCTGATATTTGTACTTACCTTTGGCAGACAAAGTGTTTTGTATCCTCTTTTACAGGAACTTGATATAAAAGTAATTTTTGCGGTTCCGGGTATTATTCTTGCAACAATATTTGTTACATTTCCGTTTATCTCACGAGAGCTTATTCCCGTTCTTGAATCGGAGGGAACAGATGAGGAAGAGGCGGCCGCATTAATGGGAGCAAAGGGACTTACAATTTTCAGAAAGATAACATTTCCGCATATTAAATGGGCGTTTCTGTACGGCATAGTTTTGTGTGCGGCAAGAGCAATGGGCGAGTTCGGCGCAGTGTCTGTACTTTCGGGACATCTGCGTGGAAAAACCAATACATTGCCACTCCATATAGAAATTTTATTTAACGAATTTAAAACCGTACCTGCTTTTGCGGTATCGGCAATTCTTGTAATTATGGCGGTAATAATTCTGATTATCAGAAGTGTAATTGAATACAAAGGAAAGAAGGAATCGTAATGTATGTAGAACTTAAAAATATAAATAAAACCTTTGGCAATTACAAGGCGTCTGATAATGTGAATTTCACAATTGAGCAGGGAAAACTTATAGGACTTTTAGGTCCGTCGGGCAGCGGAAAAACCACAATTCTAAGAATGATTGCCGGACTTGAAACTCCCGACAGCGGCGAAATTATTATTGACGGCAAGGTCGTAAATGATATTCCGGCAAGCAAACGAGGAATAGGTTTTGTATTTCAGAATTACGCACTTTTCAGATATATGACTGTATTTGACAACATTGCGTTTGGTCTTAAAATTCAGAAAAAGGACAAAAAATATATAAAAGAAAGAGTAAGCGAACTTGTTGAACTTATCGGATTAAAGGGACTTGAAAAGCGTTATCCGAGTCAGCTTTCGGGCGGACAGAAACAGAGAGTAGCGTTTGCAAGAGCACTTGCACCTAACCCGACGCTTTTGCTGCTTGACGAGCCGTTTGCGGCTATTGATGCAAAGGTAAGACAGGAGCTTCGCTCGTGGCTTAAAGAAATGATTGAAAAACTCGGAGTTACAAGTATATTTGTAACTCACGACCAAGATGAGGCTATTGAGGTTGCCGATGAAATCATTATCACAAACAAAGGCAGAATCGAGCAGATAGGCACACCGATGGAAATATATCAGAAACCGCAGACAGCCTTTTCAGCATCTTTCTTCGGTCAGACAACCGTGCTTGACGATTATACAAAATTTAAAACCTTTGATGTTGTGGATGGTGCGGACAAAGCTATTGTAAGACCTGAATTTATAAAGATTACCAAGTTGAACGAACCGTTCAGACAAAAAGCGTCCGTATCGGTCGGCGAGGTAGTGAAAACAGCTTTCAGAGGCAACAACATTGAAGTTACGGTAAAATGTGACGGCGGCGTAATTAACGGAGTAAGAGGACTTGAAGAACCTGCAGTTTATCACGGCGAAAAGGTAAATGTATTCTTATACAGACTGTTTGTTACAAAGGGAGATAACGCATTTATTCTTGAAAACAAATCTCTCACAGAGGAATCCGTAGTAATTTAATTTACAGACAAACTAAAACACACCGATTGGCTTTTCAATCGGTGTGTTGCTATATAGATTATTTTATTAAATCTTTAACCACTTCGCCTGCAATTATAAGACCGACTACTGACGGTACAAATGCTATACTGCCGGGCACTTGTCGCCTTTGTGTGCATTTTCTTGCAGTTTTGGGAGGGCAGATGCAGTTTGTTTTGCAGCTTATTGCCATATCTTCAATAGGGGTGATAGGCTTTTCCTTTGAATATACAACTTTAAGTTTTTTAATGCCACGCTTTTTAAGTTCATTACGCATTACTCTTGCAAGAGGGCATACGGAAGTTTTGTAAAGATCGGCAACTTCAAAAGCACTTGCATCAAGTTTATTTCCCGCACCCATTGAACAGATTATAGGGGTGTCCGCTTTTTTTGCCTGCATAACAAGTTCTATTTTGCCTGTTACCGTGTCGATAGCGTCTACTATGTAATCATACTGTGTAAAATCAAATTCGGCGGAGGTTTCGGGAGTGTAGAATTTCTGATGCTTGTTTATGATTATATTCGGATTGATTTCTTTCAGCCTTTCTTCGGCAACATCTACCTTGTATTTGCCTACTGTTTTTCTTGTGGCAAATATCTGACGATTAATATTTGTAAGGCATACTTTGTCATCGTCTATAAGGTCAAGCCGGCCTATTCCTGTGCGTGCGAGCGCCTCGGCAGTGTATCCGCCTACACCGCCTATTCCGAATATTGCAACCTTTGCATTTGCAAGTTTTTCCATTGCCTCTGCTCCGAGCAAAAGCTGTGTTCTTGAAAATTGATTAAGCATTGATTTTCTCCTTAATATAAAAACTTAGTTTATCGTCCGAAATTTGTATCTTGTAATTCATATTACGAAAAAAGTTTTCTGCGTGTTTTAATACTTCATCACTCGGTACTTCGTCAAACGAAAAATATTGTCCGCCGCAGGCATCGTGAAAATGCAGATAAGTATTAAAGTTATCCATAAGTTCGGCTTTCAAAATTTTTACCGTATCAAATTTAACTGTCATAGCTGCTCCTTAATTTATAATTCCTATCTATACAATAAGTATTATATTTCAATCATTTGTTTTGTCAATAGCAAAATTAAAAAATTATTGACTTTACTTATCGGTAATAGTATAATAAAACATATTAATTCAGTAGGTTTAATATGATATAGCCCGTTTGTTTATTTTTATTATAAATCTTAACTTAAAAATAATGCATAAAATTGACAACGCTATACCTTAGTATTAAAATAACAGGGTAGAATTAAATTGGGTGGATAAAGATGTATTGCATAAGTGTAAATTATAAAAATTCAGATGTGAATATCAGAAAAAAACTTGCTTTTTCCGAAAATGTACAAAAAGAATTTCTAACTGAACTTATAAACGGAAAAACCGTAAGCGAGTGCGTTATTCTTTGCACCTGTAACAGAACAGAACTTTATTTTTGCGGAAATGAAGACAGCCTAAATACAGTGCAAAATCTGCTTTCAAACTATTCAGAAATAGAATGTGATTTGCTTAAAAAGCATTTGTATCTGTTCTATTCCGATAAAGCGGTAATGCATCTTTTCAGAGTGGTAAGCGGTATTGAATCTATGGTTATAGGTGAGGATGAAATTCTCGGACAAATAAAACTTGCTTACACTATGGCAAAAGACTTGGGTATGACGGGTTATGAGTTAAATATGACTTTTCAATCCGCAATGGCTTGCGCAAAAAAAATAAAAACTCAAACCGCACTTTCAAAAACTTCTGTTTCAACCGCAACTCTTGCGGGAAATGAAATCGCACATTTTAAGGATAAAGTAAATGTTCTCGTTATAGGCGCAACGGGGAAGATAGGCACTGTACTTGTAAAAAATCTTTTGTCGCATAAAAATGTAAGCGTTATTGCAACATCAAGAAAACACAGTGCGGAGTCGGTACAGACCAAAGCAAACATTACAATTGCTAATTATGCCGATAGGTACAGTTATATGGATTCTGCCGATTGCGTAGTCAGCGCTACCGCAAGTCCACATTACACTGTTACATATTATGATTTAAAGAAGAATATAAAAACCGATAAGCCAAGACTTTTTATAGATCTTGCCGTACCTCCTGACATTGACGGCTCGGTTGCAGAGATAAAAGGTTTAAAGCTGATCGGAATAGATTATTTTGAAAAGCTTGCAAAGAACAACAATGAGCTTAAACTTGACAGTGTGGAAAGCGCAAAAGAGATTATAAAAGAAGAAAGCGATGTACTTAAAAAAGACATAGCTTTTCACTTTTTTTTACCGCATATGGAGAGTGTAAAAAATAAACTCAGTGAAAATTCGTTAGAAGAAATATTATATAAATTCAAAGCCGAGTTACCGTCAGAAGAATTTATAAAGATACTTGATGCATTTAAAAGTTGTGGAGAAAAGATATAATGGCATATTTTCCTTTTTATATTGATATAGAAAATAAAAATATTCTTGTAGTGGGCGGCGGAACGGTAGCTTTAAGAAAGATAGAAAAGCTGTCGCCTTTTAAGCCGAGTATTACCGTGGTATCCCCGAAAATCTGCGAGGAGATTTTAAAGTTTAATGTGAAAGCCGTTGAGCGTGAGTTTGATGACAACGATTTAAACGGTGCTTTTTGTGTTATCAGTGCTACCGATAACGAACGGGTGAACTCACATATATTTGAATTATGCAAGGAGAAAAATATTCTTGTAAATACTGTTGATGACAAAGAAAAATGCGGATTTATTTTTCCTGCGCTTGTACAAAAAAATTCCGTTACTGTCGGTATTACCACATCGGGCAAAAGTCCGATATATGCAAAGTATTTAAAAGAGCAGTTTTTAAATATGCTTGAAAATACAAATTCCGATATCGCAGAAACATTGTGGCAGTACAGAGAATACATAAAGGAAAACACGGCGGACGAAGAGTTAAGAAAGAAAGTTTTTTCAGCACTTATGGGTATGTGCCTTTGCGGAGAAAGTATTGATACCGATGTTGTTAATAAAATTATAAAGGAAAACAGCTGATATGAAAGTAAGAATAGGTACAAGAAAAAGCAAACTTGCCCTTGCACAGACAGAGATGTTTGCAAATGCTTTGAAAAAGAGATTTGACGATATAGATACAGAAATAGTTTGCATTTCAACAAAAGGAGATAAAATTCTTGATAAGCCGCTTGCAATGATAGGCGGAAAGGGAGTTTTTATCTCTGAACTTGAGAATGCTTTATTAAGCGGAGCGGCAGATATGGCAGTGCACAGCGCAAAAGATCTGCCTCTTGAACTTGCAGACGGACTTGAAATATCCTCTGCTTTAAATCGTGGCAATTATCGTGATGTGCTTGTTACAAGAAAAAATGAGCCGATAAAAAACGAAGAAAAATTTATTGTCGGCACAGGCAGTCTTAGACGCCGTGGCTTTATAAAAAAACAGTATCCGCTTGTACAGATTAAAGATATAAGAGGAAATGTTGACACAAGAATTAATAAACTTATTAATAAAGAATATGACGCAATTATTCTTGCGGCGGCAGGACTTGAAAGATTGTCGCTTTATAACAGTGAAAAATACGATGTAACACCTTTTGAATATTCTGATTTTCTTCCTGCGCCTTGTCAGGCAATCGTAGTTGCGGAGAGTAAAACAGGCAGTGCGATTTCAGAAAGGTTAAAAGAAATTAGTCATACAGAAACTATGCTTGAATTTGAAACAGAAAGACAGATTCCAAAGTTGCTAAACGCAGATTGCGGTATGCCTGTCGGCGCTTTTTCAAAGGTAACAAACGGCAAAATAGAGCTTATAATTTCTACAGATTGTAAAAAAACAATATCGGGCAGTGCCGATATTAAAGACAGGTTTAATCTTGCAAAAAGGTTGGTGAGCAAGTTGTGAACAACGGAAAAGTTTATCTTGTGGGAGCAGGGTGCGGCGATTATGACTTAATAACTCTGCGTGGACAGAATTGTCTGAAAAAATGCGATGTCGTTGTATATGACAGCCTTACCGACAAGCTGTTGCTTGAGTATGCGGATAATGCAGAAAAAATTTGTGTCGGAAAACGAGCAGGAAAGCATAGTGAAAAGCAGGAGAATATAAACGAAATTCTCATTGCAAAAGCAAACGAAGGCAAGACTGTTGTGCGCCTAAAAGGCGGAGATCCGTTTGTTTTCGGCAGGGGAGGAGAGGAAGTACAGGCACTTCAAAGTCACAATATTCCTTATGAAGTTATCCCCGGTATTTCCTCGGCAATAGCAGTTCCCGAAATTGCGGGTATTCCTGTTACTCACAGAAATTTAAGCCGCAGTGTACACATAATCACAGGTCATACGGCGCAGGATACCTTACCGAAAAATATACGGGAATACGCAAAACTTGACGGTACACTTGTATTTTTAATGGGACTTAGAAAATTACCCGAAATTGTAAAAGGTCTTACAGAAAACGGCAAAAGCGAAAATACGCCTGTCGCAATTGTGTCAAACGGCGCATATGCAAAGGAAAGTACGGTAAGAGGTACTTTAAAAAATATTTGCAGTCTTGCAGAGCAAAGCAAAGTTGAACCGCCTGCAATAATCGTAGTGGGAGAAGCAGTGGGGCTTGACTTTTCCGCTACAATAGAAAAGCCGCTCAAAAATAAAACCGTTGCGGTTACAGGTACGCATAAATTGTCTGCGAAACTTGGCAGAGAACTTATGTCGCTCGGTGCGAGAATCAACCGTATTGATTATCTTAGTGTAAAGGAATACCGACAAAACGAGCAGCTTGACAAAGCACTTTCAAACGTTAATAATTATAATTACATAGTGCTTACAAGTATGAACGGCGCTGAAATTTTTATTAAAAAATTGAGAGCGTTAAAGGTTGATGTTCGCAAACTGTGTAATATAAAATTTGCCGTTATCGGCAGCGGAACAGCGGGTATTCTTGAAAAATACGGCATTTTTGCCGATATTATTCCAAAGGTTTATACTTCTGCGGATTTGGGAAATCTTTTGGCAGATACGGTAAACAAAAATGAGCGTGTGTTGATTTTGCGTGCGGAAAACGGCTCAAAAGAACTTACTGAAATTTTAAGTCGCAATAATATAATTTATGACGATGTAAAGACCTATGACATTCAGTCGGAAAGTAAGCCGGAGGGCGGAATTATTACCTCCGATTACATAACCTTTGCAAGTTCTTCGGGCGTAAACGCTTTTTTTGAAAGCGGATATGCTGTTAGCGAAAACACAAAAATTGTTTGTATTGGCGAGATAACCGCAAAGGCTTTGCATAAGTACAATATAGCCGATTACAAAATTGCAAAAACAAAAGATGTAGTCGGAATTATCAATACAATTATTTCAGATGTTAAAAAAGAGAGTGATTTTTAATGAGAAGATTCAGACGACTGAGATCAAATGAAAGTATACGCAGTCTTGTGCGTGAAACAAGAGTAGATAAGAAAGACCTTATTTACCCGATTTTTGTTGCCGAGGGCGAAAATATAAAAAAGCCCGTGGAATCTATGCCAAATGTTTATCAGTATTCACTTGACAGATTAGATGAAATTTTAGCGGAAATAAGTGAGAGTTCGATTGCGGGAATATTAATTTTCGGTATTCCGAAACACAAGGACGAGCTTGCAAGCGGCGCTTATGACGAAAACGGAATTACCCAGCAGGCTATCCGATATATAAAAGTTAAATATCCGTCAATGCTTATAATTGCCGATGTGTGTCTTTGCGAATATACAAGTCACGGACATTGCGGTGTTGTATGCGGTCATAAAATATTGAACGACGAAACCCTGCCGCTGCTTTCAAGAATGGCGGTAAGCCTTGCAAAGGCAGGTGCGGACATTATTGCTCCGTCAGATATGATGGACGGCAGAGTGTCTGCAATCAGAAATGCTCTTGATGAAAACGGCTTTGCAGATACTCCTATACTTTCTTACAGTGCAAAGTTTGCGTCTGCATATTATTCACCGTTCAGAGATGCCGCCGAGTCCGCACCTGAATTCGGCGATAGAAAAAGCTATCAGATGGACTATGCAAACGGCAAAGAGGCATTGCGAGAGATTGAAGACGATATAGAAGAGGGCACAGATATGGTTATGGTAAAGCCTGCGCTTGCGTATCTTGATGTTGTAAAAGCCGCAAGAGAGCGTTTTGATTTACCGCTTGTAGTGTACAATGTCAGCGGCGAATATGCGATGGTAAAGGCAGCGGCAGAAAAAGGTTGGATAGACGAAAAGAAAGTCGTTTCCGAAAATCTAATCGCTATGAAAAGGGCGGGTGCGGATATTATAATTACATATCACGCACTTGACGCCGCAAAGTGGATTGACGAATTTTACAAGTAAGAGGTGGCAAAAATGAATATTCAAAATTCGGAAAAGTTTTATGCCCAAGCTCAAAATTTTATGCCCGGAGGAGTAAACAGCCCTGTTCGTGCGTGCCGTGCGGTTGGCAGAGCGCCGTTGTTCATCGACCACGCAAAGGGTTCAAAAATCTATGATGTCGACGGCAACGAATACATCGATTATATTTGCTCATGGGGTCCGAATATTCTCGGACACGCTAACGAAAGAGTTATAAATGCAGTAACCGAAACCTGTCAAAGAGGACTTACATTCGGCGCTTGTCACAGCGGAGAAATCGAACTTGCAAAACTTATAAAAAAGCATTTTCCGTCAATGGAAATGTTAAGACTTGTAAATTCGGGTACAGAGGCGGTTATGAGTGCAATCCGTGCCGCAAGGGGTTATACAAAGAGAGATAAAATAGTTAAGTTTGAGGGTTGCTATCACGGTCATTCGGACGGTCTGCTTGTAAAATCGGGTTCAGGACTTCTTACCAATTCTATCCCCGACAGTGCAGGTGTTCCTAAAGGATATACGGATAATACCCTGCTTGCAAAATACAATAATAAAGAGTCGGTAGAAAAACTTTTTGAGGAGCACGGTGATGATATTGCCTGCGTTATTGTAGAGCCTTGTGCCGCCAATATGGGTGTTGTACCGCCGCAGGAGGGCTTTTTACGGTTTTTGAGAGATATTACGCTAAAATATAATTCTCTGCTTATTTTTGACGAAGTTATTACGGGTTTTCGACTTAGCATTGGCGGTGCTCAAAAATATTACAATGTTAAACCAGACCTTACCACACTTGGCAAAATTGTAGGCGGAGGTATGCCTTTGGCTGTGTACGGCGGTAAAAAAGAAGTTATGCAGTGCGTTGCTCCGCTCGGTTCGGTGTATCAGGCAGGCACACTTTCAGGTAATCCCGTTGCCGTAAGTGCGGGAATTGAAACCTTAAAAATCCTTGAGGAAAACGAAGCTGAAATTTATACAAGGCTTGAGAAAATTTCATTGCAGCTTGAAAATGCCATGCAAGAATCGGGAATGAATGTGAATCGTGTAGGTTCAATTATGACGGTTTTCTTTACCAATGAAAAGGTAAAAGATTATGATACAGCCAAAACTGCCGATACTGCCCGATTTGCCGAATATTTCAGACATATGCAGGACAACGGAATATATACAGCTCCGTCACAGTTTGAGGCAATGTTTGTTTCGTTTGCACATACCGATGAGGATATAGATAAAACAATCAATGCAATCAAAAGTTTAGAATAATAACGAAAAGAAAAAGTGCAGCAATTCTATAATCTTGCTGCACTTTTTTTCTTTATTACACAGCCTTAGCCTGTGCAATAATTTCGTTTTGTTTGTAATGTTCCGTAATTTCTGCCAGAGTTATACTTTCGGCATAGTTTTGCAGGTATGATGACATTGCGCTCCACAATCTGTCGTTTATAAGTTCCGTCATCATATCGTTTTTATCTCTGCTGTCAAAATAAACATCATTAAGCACCCTTGTGTCAAGAGCGTTTAATATGTCTTTAAAAGTAATTTTACTCAAATCTCTTGCAACTACATAACCGCCGTTAAGTCCCTTTTGTCCACGAATAAGGTTTGCAGAGGTGAGGGACGGCAGTATTTGTTCAAGATATTTTTTAGATATATTGTGCCTTTTGGCAATATCGGGAGCGGTGACCGAACAGCCGTTTTGAGAATAAACCGCTATGTCGATTATCGCCATAATGCCAAATTCAACTTTTGTTGATATTTTCAATTAATAATCAGCCCCTTATACAGAAGAAAAGCCTGTTTTGGAGCAGAATATGCCTGACTAAGCGTATTAAATATAGATTAACATTTTTTAAGGAAAAAATCAATACTTACCAAATAAATATGTATTGTATATAATGACAGATTTTAGAATAATATGGAATAAAATTTGTAAAACAGGGAAAATCCTACAAAACCTATTGAAATACTAAGTTAAATGCGTTATAATCTACAGTATCATCTTGCAGATAAGCTTTTGCAGGATAAGCATTGACTAAGCAAATATGATTTAAAAGGGATGGGAAGCTTATGGAGTTTAATACAGCGTTATTGCACAAAAATTTTAGCGGTGATAAGGCGTCGGGCTCTACTATGACTCCTATTTATCAGGTAAGTGCTTTTTCGCACAGCTCTGCCGAACAGCTTGAAAAAGTGTTCAACAACAAAGCGCCCGGATATGCTTATTCAAGAATAGGCAATCCTACGGTGGCTTCTTTTGAGGCAAGAATTGCCGCCCTTGAAAACGGTTCAGGTGCTGTTGCGTGTTCGTCAGGTATGGCAGCAGTTACAATGGCACTTCTTAATATATTGGAGTCCGGTGACGAAATAATAGTAGGCGCAGGTCTTTTTGGCGGAACTATTGATTTGTTAAAGGATTTGGAGGCATTCGGCATAACCGCTCACTTTGCAGACGAGGTTACACCGCAGAATGTTGAACCGCTTATCAACGAGCGCACAAGAGCAGTGTTTGCGGAACTTATCGGCAATCCGAAACTCGATATTGTGGATATTGAGGCAGTATCAAATCTTGCACACAGATACAATATACCTCTTATTATAGACAGCATCACGGCAACACCGTATCTTGTTCACCCGATTGATTTCGGTGCTGACATTGTTGTTCATTCAACTTCAAAGTATATTAACGGCGGCGGAAACGCAATCAGCGGTATAATAATTGACAGCGGTAAATTTGAATGGGATACAGAGAAATTCAAAGGTATGAAAGAATACAAAAAATACGGTAAACTTTCGTATCTTGCAAAACTGCGAAACGGTATATGGCGAAACTTCGGTTGTTGTCTTGCTCCGTTTAATGCATTTTTAAATTCTGTCGGTCTTGAAACATTGGGACTGAGAATGGAGTGTCTTTGCAGCAACGCATTGAAACTTGCACAATTTTTTGAAACCTGTAAAGATATTGAGGTTAATTACCCGGCACTTGAAAGTTCAGAGTATTACGCACTTACACAAAAACTTTTAAAAGGCAAAGGCGGTGCGATTCTTACAATAAGAGCCGGCAGTAAAGAAAAAGCCTTTGAACTTATAAATAATTTGAAGTTTGCAACCAACGCTACAAATATCGGTGACACACGAACATTGGTAATTCATCCGTCAAGCACAATTTACGCACACAGTACAGAACAGCAGAAAGAGAACGCAGGTGTGTTTGACGATACAATCCGAATCAGCGTCGGTATAGAGGACATTGCAGATCTGATTGAGGACTTCGGAAATGCAATAAGTAAAATAAACAATTAGTTTTGGGGGATTCACAATGGCAGTTGATTATTCAACATTTAAAAAAGGCGGATTTATGCGCCAAAAACAAAAAGATAATTTTTCCCTTCGTTTAAGAGTGGTAGGCGGAAATCTTACGGCAAAACAACTTGCCAAGATTGCAGAAGTAGCAGAAAATTTCGGTGACGGCTATGTGCATCTTACCTCAAGACAAAGTGTTGAAATTCCGTTTATTAAACTTGACGATGTTGAAAATGTAAAGGCGGCACTTGCCGAGGGCGATGTTGAACCCGGTGTATGCGGTCCGAGAGTAAGAACAATTACAGCTTGTCAGGGACAGGCAATTTGCCCGAGCGGTTGTATTGATACATATTCACTTGCAAAAGAACTTGACGACAGATATTTTGCAAAAGAACTTCCGCATAAATTTAAATTCGGTATTACAGGATGTCAGAACAACTGCCTTAAGTCAGAGGAAAACGACCTGGGAATTAAGGGCGGAATAAAGGTTGACTGGAGAGAAAGTGACTGTATAGGTTGCGGCGTTTGCGTAAAGGCTTGCCGACAGGGTGCTATCACTCTTGAGGACGGAAAAATTTCCGTTGACAAGTCAAAATGTAATTTCTGCGGAAGATGCTATAAGGCTTGCCCGACCGACGCTTGGGATACCGTTCACGGTTACATAGTTTCATTCGGCGGACTTTTCGGCAACTCAATTAACAAAGGTGAAACAATCATTCCTTTTGTTGAAGATAAAGAAAAACTTTTGAAAATCTGTGATGCGGCTGTTAATTTCTTTGAAGAAAATGCAAAGCCGAGCGAACGCTTTAAGTTCACAATCGACAGAGTAGGCAGAGAAAAATTTGAAGAGAAGATATTGGAGGCATACAATGGCTGATTTTATTATTGACGATACAGTAGATATTACCGATGTTGTCTGCCCGACAACATTTGTTAAGGCAAAGGTTGCTCTTGAGGAGCTTGACGACGGTCAGATTTTAAGTGTTAAAATGAATGACGGTGAACCTGTACAGAATGTTCCGAGAAGTATCAAGGAAGAGGGTCACAAAATTTTAAAACTCATTGATAACGAGGACGGTACTTATAATCTTATAGTTAAAAAGGTTGGTGATTAAATGCCGACAAGAATCAGTAAAGACAATTTTGAAAAAGAAGTTTTACAGGCAGATAAAACTGTACTCGCTGATTTTTATTCAGACAGCTGTGTGCCTTGTAAAAGACTTTCACCGGTACTTTTCGCACTTGAAGAAGAATATGCCGAAAAGCTCAAAATTGTTAAAATCAATATAAATTTTGATTCAGAGCTTGCCGAAAAATACGAGGTACAGGCAGCGCCGACTTTGGTATTTTTTAAAAACGGCGAAGAGGTTTCAAGACTGCGAGGCGCAGTAAAACAAGCAGAAATTAAAGAAGTTATTGAAAAATCAGTTTAAAGGGGTTATTATTATGACAATCACAGTTGCAGGTAATAAAAAAGAAGTAGCAGAAGGACTTACAGTAGCACAGCTTATTATTGACGAAGATGTAGAAACACCGGAGTATGTAACAGTAAGTGTAAACGACGAATTTCTTGCAAGCGGTACTTTTGAAGAAACCGTACTCAAGGACGGCGATGTAGTTGAATTTCTTTATTTCATGGGAGGCGGTCAGTAATGGCATTTACTAACGAACAGCTTGAGCGTTATTCCCGTCACATCATTCTCAAAGAGGTTGGTGCAAAGGGACAGAAAAAGTTGCTTAACGCAAAAGTGCTTATAATCGGTGCAGGCGGACTCGGTGCACCAGTAGCAATGTATCTTGCCGCTGCCGGTATCGGTACAATCGGTATTGCCGATGCTGACGAGGTTGACCTTTCAAATCTTCAGCGCCAGATTATTCACGCTACAAAAGATGTAGGCAAGCCAAAGGTAGAATCGGCAAAGGAAACTATGGAGGCTATGAATCCCGATGTTACGGTAAAAACTTACCATACCTTTGTTACAAGTGAAAATATTATGGACCTTATCAAAGATTACGATTTCATCATTGACGGTACCGATAATTTCCCGGCAAAGTTTCTTATAAATGACGCTTGCGTAATGGCTAAAAAACCTTTTTCACACGCAGGTATTATCAGATTTCAGGGACAGCTTATGACATATGTGCCCGGTGAAGGTCCTTGCTACCGTTGTGTATTTAAAAACCCACCGCCAAAGGACGCAGTTCCTACTTGTAAGCAAGCGGGTGTAATCGGAGCAATGGGCGGTGTTATCGGCAGTTTGCAGGCAATGGAGGCTATTAAGTATATTCTCGGCAAGGGTGATTTACTCACAGGATATTTACTTACATACGATGCACTCAAAATGGAATTTCGTAAGATAAAACTTCCGTCAAATACACATAATTGTGCGGTTTGCGGTGATCATCCTACAATTACCGAGCTTATAGATTACGAACAGGCAGAATGTGACGGTGTTCATTTATGATTAAATTATCAAAAGCTGATTATAATAAAATTGTGGCTCACGCAGAAAGTGAGCTGCCTAACGAGGCTTGCGGATTGATTGCGGGTACGGTTGACGGCGAAAACAAGGAGATTAAAAAAGTTTATCTTCTTTCAAACATCGACCATTCAAACGAGCATTTTTCGCTTGACCCAAAGGAACAGCTTGCGGCGGTAAAGGATATGCGACAGAACGGTTTTGTACCGCTCGGTAACTGGCATTCACATCCCGAATCTCCGTCAAGACCGTCGGATGAGGACAAGCGACTTGCATATGACAGCAAGGCAAGCTATATGATTTTGTCACTTATGGACAGAGAAAATCCCGTGCTAAATTCATTTAAAATCAACGGCACAGCTTCAGAAAAGGAAGAATTGGTTATTTACTAAACAAGGAGGGAAATTATGTACGACATAGTTATTATCGGAAGCGGTCCGGCAGGACTTTCTTCGGCAATTTATGCTCAACGAGCAGGACTTAAGGCAGTTGTGGTTGAGAAAAACTACCTTGGCACAGGTCAGATTTCAGAAAGCGAGCGTGTAGATAATTACCCGGGATTATACGGCGAAAACGGCTTTGATTTGGGCGAAAAGTTCAGATCACACGCAGAAAGCCTCGGTACTGAATTTATAGAGGGAGAGGCTGTTAAAATCAGCAAAAACACAACTGATTACAGCATTGAACTTGACAACGGAAATTCATTAGAAACTCACACTGTAATTTATGCGGTCGGTACGGAACGCAGAAAACTTCAGGTTGAGGGTGAAAAAGAGTTTTCGGGCAGAGGAGTATCGTATTGCGCAGTTTGTGACGCTGCATTTTATAAAGATAAAATCACAGCTGTTGCAGGCGGCGGAGATACCGCACTTGGCGATGCGGCTTTGCTTTCAAAGTTTGCGAAAAAAGTTTATCTTATTCATCGCAGAGATAAATTCAGAGCCAATAAAACCTTACAGCAAAAAGTTGAAAATATTTCTAATGTAGAAATATTGCTTAATTCGCAGATAAAAAAGATTAACGGCAGTAATAAGGTTGAGTCGATTACAGTTGATAAAAACGGCGCAGAAGCCGAAATCAAAGTTGACGGCGTTTTTGTTGCAGTCGGCAGTGTGCCTAATTCGGCAATTCTTAGGGATTTGGTTGAAGTTGACAATAACGGCTATATTGTTGCAAATGAGGACGGAGTAACTTCGGCAAACGGAATATTTGTTGCAGGTGATGTTCGTACCAAAAAGTTAAGACAGGTTGTAACAGCTGTATCGGACGGTGCTAATTGCGTATTATCTGCGGAAGATTATCTTGAAAAAATAAAATGATATGAAAATAAGGTGAGTGTAAAAGGGAGAGGCAGCCTATGAAAATTGAAAAATTAAGTACAGATATTCTGATAATAGGCGGAGGTACAGCAGGCTGTTATGCCGCACTCACTATTTCAGAAAATTCAGATAAAAAAGTTTTAATTTGCGAAAAGGCACACATCAAGCGCAGCGGATGTCTTGCGGCAGGAGTAAACGCTCTTAACGCATACATCGTTGAGGGAAGAAAGCCGCAGGATTATGTTGATTACGCAAAAAAAGATGCCGACGGAATTGTAAGAGAAGATTTACTCCTTACAATGTCCGAAAAGCTGAATGAGGTAACGGATAGGCTTGAAAAGTTAGGTCTTGTTATTTTAAAGGATGAAAACGGTAAGTATGTTACAAGGGGTAATAGAAACCTTAAAATAAACGGTGAAAACATTAAACCTATTCTTGCCTCGGCTGTTGAAAAAACAAAGAATGTTGAAATCCTCAACAGAGTAAACATTACAGATTTTGCCGTAAAAAACAATAAAATCAACGGTGCTTACGGTATAGGCATTGAAAACGATACATTTTACATAATAGAAGCAAAAGCCGTAATCGTTGCCACAGGCGGTGCGGCAGGTCTTTACAAGCCGAATAATCCGGGCTTTTCAAGACACAAAATGTGGTATCCTCCGTTTAATACTGGCGCAGGCTATGCAATGGGCATTAATGCGGGTGCGGAGATGACAACATTTGAAATGCGCTTTATCGCACTTCGCTGTAAAGACACCATCGCTCCGACAGGTACACTTGCACAGGGCGTCGGCGCAAAACAGGTAAATTCGCTCGGCGAGGTATATGAAACCAACTACGGACTTACAACTTCACAGCGAGTTTACGGCACAGTAAACGAAAACCAAGAGGGCAGAGGTCCGTGCTATCTTCGTACAGAGGGTATAACGACCGAGCAGGACGAATCGCTGTTAAAGGCTTATCTTAATATGGCGCCGTCACAGACAATTAAGTGGATAGAAAGCGGCAAGAACCCGTCACAGCAAAATGTTGAGATTGAGGGAACGGAACCGTATATTGTCGGCGGTCACACAGCGAGCGGCTATTGGGTTGATACCAAAAGAGCCACAACAATTGACGGATTGTTTGCAGGCGGTGATGTTGCAGGCGGTTGCCCGCAGAAGTATGTAACAGGTGCACTTGCAGAGGGTGAAATCGCAGGTATGTCGGCTATTGAGTATGTGAACAATCATACACAAGCACCGCAGCTTGAAGATGAAATAACCGATAAGCACATTGCCGAAGTTGGAGAATTTTTAACAAAAAAAGATACCCGTTATACAACGGAACAGCTTGAAGAGGCAATGCAGACTGTAATGGACAGCTATGCAGGCGGTATAAAAACAAACTACCGTTTTAACGAAAAACAGCTTGATATTGCAGACTACAAAATCAAACAGCTTATTAAACTTTCAGGCAGTTTATATGCGGAAGATTTTCAGGAGCTTATGTATATTTACGAGCTTAGGGAAAGACTTACGGTTTGCAGAAGTGTAATTGCTCACTTAAAGGCAAGAAAGGAAACCCGTTGGCACAGCTTTGCGGAAAACCTTGATTATCCGAATAAGGATGACAAAAACTTTAATAAATATGTAAATTCACGCCTCGAAAACGGCGAAATTAAAATAATTATCCGAGATTTGGTAGAGGGAGGTAAAAGCTATGAGCATTGCGATTGACAAGCAGAAGTGCATAGGCTGCGGAAGATGCCGAAATGTATGTCCCGGCAGTCTTATAAAGCTTGACAGTGACAACCGTGCTTACATAAAGTATCCGAAAGATTGCTGGGGCTGTACTTCATGTATTAAGGAATGTCCTGCATATGCAATCAGCTTTTATCTTGGTGCAGATATCGGCGGTATGGGCAGTCTTGTTCATACCGAGAAAAAGGGCGATATACTTAGTTGGATGATTGACAAGCCCGAGGGTGAAACCATTAAGATAGATATTAACCAAAAGGAATCGAATAAGTACTGAGGAGGAATAAGAATGAGTCAGCTTTCACATTTAGATGAGCTTGAAGCAGAGGCTATATATATAATCAGAGAGGTAGCCGCAGAGTGCGAAAAGCCTGTTATGCTCTATTCAATAGGCAAGGACAGCTCTGTTATGCTCCACCTCGCAATGAAGGCTTTTTACCCTGAAAAGCCGCCGTTCCCGTTTATGCACATAGACACTACATGGAAGTTTAAAGATATGATTAAATTCCGTGACGATACAGCAAAAAAACTTGGCATTGAGATGATTGTTTATTCCAACGAAGAGGGAATAAAGCAGGGTATCAATCCGTTTGACCACGGCGCTGCTTATACGGATATTATGAAAACACAGGCTTTAAAGCAGGCACTTACAAAGTACGGCTTTACAGCGGCATTCGGCGGCGGCAGACGAGATGAAGAAAAGTCAAGAGCAAAAGAGAGAATTTTCTCTTTCAGAAATCAGGCGCAGGCTTGGGACCCTAAAAATCAGCGTCCCGAGATGTGGAAACTTTACAACACTAAAATCAACAAGGGCGAAAGCATAAGAGTTTTCCCAATTTCAAACTGGACAGAAAAAGACATCTGGCAGTACATAAAGAGAGAAAATATAGATATTGTTCCGCTTTATTTTGCGGCGAAAAGACCTGTTGTATATCGTGACGGCAATATTATAATGGTTGACGATGACAGATTCCCGCTCAAAGAGGGTGAAGTACCGGAGTACAAGTCGGTTCGTTTCAGAACCCTTGGCTGTTATCCTCTTACAGGCGGTATTGAATCAACCGCAACTACCCTTGACGAAATCATTGACGAAACTTTAAGCTCTGTGTCTTCCGAGCGTACCTCAAGAGTTATTGACAACGAGGCGGCAGGAAGTATGGAACGCAGAAAAAGGGAGGGCTATTTCTAATGAAAGGTTTATTGAAGTTTATTACCTGCGGAAGTGTGGATGACGGTAAATCTACACTTATAGGTCATATTCTGTATGATGCAAAGTTAATTTACGCCGACCAGGAAAAAGCTCTTGAGCTTGACAGTAAGTTAGGCAGCCGTAACGGTGACATTGACTATTCGCTTTTGCTTGACGGTCTTATGGCAGAGCGTGAACAGGGCATCACAATAGATGTTGCTTACCGTTATTTTACAACCGATAACAGAAGTTTTATTGTAGCCGATACCCCCGGCCATGAGGAATATACAAGAAATATGGCGGTAGGTGCGTCTTTTGCAGACCTCGCCGTAATTCTTATAGACGCATCTCAGGGTGTACTTGTGCAGACAAGAAGACACGCAAGAATCTGCAAACTTATGGGTATAAGACATTTTGTTTTTGCGGTAAATAAAATGGACCTTGTAAATTACAGTGAACAGCGTTTTAATGAAATCGTAGCACAGATTGACGAGCTTAAAAAAGAGCTTTCTCTTGAAAATATCTACATTATTCCGCTTTCTGCCACAGAGGGCGACAATGTAACTGTAAAGTCAAAGAATATTCCCTGGTATAACGGAGTGCCGCTCCTTGAATACCTCGAAAAGGTTGATGTATCAGCATCAGAGGAGGAAGAGGGCTTTTATATGCCTGTTCAAAGAGTTTGCCGTCCCGATCACACATTCAGAGGTTTTCAGGGACAGATTGAGTCGGGCAGTATAAATGTAGGCGATGAAATCATTGCATTGCCAAGCAACGAAAAAGCTAAGGTTAAGCAGTTGCTTGCGGCAGGCAAAGATGTAAAAACCGCATTTAAGGGTCAGCCTGTTACAATTACACTTGATAAAGAAGTTGATGTGTCAAGAGGCTGTGTAATTGCAAAGGACACAAAACTTGCGTCTTATCAGAAACTTAATGTATCAATTCTTTGGATGGACGACGAACCTCTTGCGGTCGGTACAGATTATCTTGTAAAACTCGGTACAAAGACAATCAGCGGTATTATTACAGGTATTGAATATGCTGTTGATGTAAATACAGGCGAGCATATCAAGGCAGATGCTTTAAGTAAAAACGGTATTGCGGTATGTAATCTTTTACTTACCGAGCCGATTGTTGCCGACTTATTCTCAGCGCACAAAACCTTGGGCGAGCTTATCCTTATAAATCGTGTAACGAATATGACTTCGGCTTGCGGCGTGGTTGAAAAGGTAAGCCAAAAGGGTGTAGCAGGCTCTGAAAAGGCATCGTTCAAAAACGGCGAGCTTGAGGCAAGAGGAGATATTTTTGAAGAATTCTACTATGATACCACAAGCCTTAATGTACTTAAATATCAGCCTGTAAGAGAAACTTACACTGTCGGTGACGAAATTCCGACAAGCGGCGACAGCTACTCATATCCTGACAGCTTTGATATTATTGTACTTCGTGATCTTGTTGCGGTAAGCGTTCGTAATAAGGTGGTTACTGCAATTACTCCTGTAGATGATTACAAATACAGCGCTGTGCCTGTTATCAACGGCAGGGGTTTTGAGATTCTTGCAGACAGCGATGAAAAAATCAAAACAATGCTTGACGAATACAAAAATCTTGAAGATATTAACGATTCAAAATTCTTTGCAAAATGGGTAAAGTTTAATACATACAGAAAAATTGTAATTCAAAAGCTATAATAACCACAATACATAAAAACAGATGTAAAACGAATTTGAGTTTTGCGTCTGTTACTGTGCTGATGACATTCGGCTTTGTAATAATTATGATAAAAGGTATAATCGTACCGTGCATAATTTTAGCGATAGTATGGCTTTGTCACCTGATTTATTTTATATTCTTTGTGAAAACAATTGCAGAATAAATTAAAAAGACAAATATACGACAGTGTGTGATTTTTATTTCATACACTGTCGTTTTTTGTAAAATTGATGTATATGTCGAAATTTAATTGACAAAAATAATCGTTAATGATATTATAAAATTGTATTAACTTTATATTTTATATGCAAATATTACACAGATTTATTTATGGGTGAAAAGTAATGAAGATAAAAAATATTAATTTCTTGGCAAAAGCAAATATCAAAGGTAATCGAAAGAGTATATTTATTACAGCTTTTATGGTTATACTTGTTATTTCCCTTACATTGATTTCAAGTTATGCCGTAACAATTAACAGAGCCGTAACTGATTATAAAAATGATATTCGTGCGAGAATGATTACTTTCAGTCCGATAGACAATGGTGCCGTTACCGACGAATTAAAGAGCAAGTTAATGTCTTTTGACCATGTGGAAGATATATACGAACTTAAGGGAATAATAAATCAGTATATGGATGTAGTTGATGTAAGTGACGAAAACGGCGAATATAAAGATTTTTATAAAGGCAACGAAGATTTAAAAGGCAGTTTAAATTTATATCCGTTGATAGGCGATGAAAAAATGGATGTAATGGCAGGAAAAAGTCTTGATGAAAGTCCCGTGTACAGTTGTATAATACCAAGTCTTTTTTATCCTTTTGAATATGAAAACACTGATTCTGACCTTAATTATATAGACGGCGAAAGTCTTATCGGAAAAACAATTACAGTAACGCCTTCGAATGGTGACGGACTTGAAGTTTTTTATAATATCGACCCTGAATTGGCAATGTATGAAAATAAAACTATGTATTTGCCTGCAATTGAATATAAGTTGAAAGTTGTGGGTGTGTATTATTCAGAGCCTACAACTAAGGGCTATTATAACCATATATTTGTTTCGGAGGATACGGGGGTGCAGATAATTCAAGACGCTTTTGACGCTTCAATAATAGATTTGAATGATGAAAGGTCAAATGCCGTGCATTGGTACAAGACCCCGTCTTTGCACGATCACTTTATAGTCGTTGATGATTACGATAACATAGTACCGTTGTGTAATGAACTTAATGAGGCAGGGTATTTTGTATTTTCCGACCCCGAACTCGGAATACAGGAGGAAACGGTTAAATTATCAAAAGTTTTCAAAATATTAAGTGTTTTTATGATTTCGGCATCGCTTATACTGTGTGTTGTTATTCTTATACAATCGACGGTGCTTTCTCTGCTTAACAGAAAGGGTGAAATCGGTTTGCTGAAAGCTATAGGTTATAAAAACAGTCAGATATTTAAATGTATGTATTTTGAACAGTTGATTCTTACAATAAGGGGCTGTGCTATAGGTGCGGTTATTTCAGCATTGGTAATTGCGGTTATGAATTTTATGTTTAATCATGATACATATATAAATCGTTTGTATGTTGTAAATTGGACTGATTACCTGATTTTCCTTGCCGTTTCATTGGCTTTGGCAGTTGTTGTTCCGCTTATATGTCAGCTTATTTCACTCTGCAAAATTAATAAAATACAGCCAAAGGACGCTATGAATTAAATTAAACGAGGTACTGTTATGAACGCAATAGAATTAAAAGAAATTTCAAAAATATATAACAACAGTGTAGTTGCCGTGGACAATGTTTCGCTTACGGTAAATCAAGGTGAATTTATTGCCGTTATGGGACAGTCGGGCAGCGGAAAAAGCACTTTGCTTCAAATTGCGGGTTTACTTGATACTTGCACATCGGGGCAGGTAATTATTAACGACAATGATGTATCGACCCTTGACAAAAATGCGATTGCAGATGTTCGTATGGAAAATTTAGGCTTTGTGTTTCAAGCCTTTCATCTTAATGCACATTTAAAACTCTACGAAAATGTTATGGTACCTATGCTGATAAACGATAAATTCACCTCAATGAATGATATGAAAGAACAGGCAATGCAGCTGATAGATTCGGTAGGTCTTACTAACCGCAAAGAACATTATCCTTTCGAACTTTCTGGCGGTGAACAGCAGAGAGTTGCCATTGCAAGAGCGCTTGCCAATGACCCCGATTTTATTCTCGCCGACGAACCGACAGGAAATCTTGACAGTAAAAACGAACTTATGGTTTTTGAAGAATTAAAAAAGTTGTGTTATCTTGGCAAAGGTGTGCTTGTTGTAAGTCATAATGACGCCGTTATTGATTTTGCGGATAAAATATATACTATGAAAGACGGAGTATTGGGAGAAAAGTAAAATGAAACTTGCAAAACTTAATATTCTGATAAAATCATCGGTAAAAACCAGAAAGCTGTCTTCCGCATTTTTCTGTATATTTGTGATATTATCAACAGTTCTTATGCTTTTGTCGATTGGTTTGATTTTACCTATGACTGACAATGTGGTAAATAAAATTAATAATCATATTTCAAGACGAGAACTTGAAACTGATTTTACGGATAATATACCGGACGACTATATAGAAAGTAAAATCACAAAGCTGAAAGAAAATCAATATGTAACCGATGTTTATAAAATTCCGTCAAAACTGACTTTTTCCGATAGTTCTAAAACTTTGTCGTCACAATACACATTGGCGTTTGTTCATAACGAAAGTTCTCCTTTAATTACTTCGGGCAGAACTTTTGACGAAAGCGAAACCGGAGTAGCGCTTGTTCCCGAAAAAATAAAAGATTACAATGAAAACGAACGCAAATTCAGTGAGATAAAAGGTGAAGATTTAATCGGAAAAACTCTTGAATTAAATGTAGGAGAGGATACGGTATTTAAAATAAAAATAATCGGCGCTTACAGTACATCGGATCCTATATTTGAAAATAAAGAAATACTTGTGCCGAAGAATGATTTGTTTAAATACGATGCGGCGGTATCGGGTGAATATTCGGGCGATAAAAGTTATATGATTGTTGTAGATAAACCCGAAAATACCGAAACGGCGCTGCAGGAGTTGTCTGATATATGTAATGTTTATAAAAGAACGGATGTTATAAATGTACAGACTTATAATACAGCAATGTATATTTCTCTTGCGACAGCGGTTTTATTTATTGCTTTTATTATAGTCGGATTTTTTATTTTTTTAAAAAACAATATAAGCAACCGTACAAACGAGCTTGCTTTGTACCGTGCTCTCGGCTACAAAACAAAGCATATATTTTATATAATTTTTACAGAGCATATAATACTCGCTTTGATTTCGATATTTATAGGTATAATTTTCGCTTCCTTGTTAGGAAATCTGCTTATAAATCCTTATATATATTCATTGCTTGGCAATACAATTATGGAAATGACCGTAAAAATAACGATTGGTGAAATTTCAACGGTAATACTGATGATTATATTGCTCCTCTTTATAGTTTGTAAAACAGCGGTAAAACGGTCTGAAAAAACAGACTTAACCGTCTTACTTAGAGAAAGATAAAGACAATCCCTCAACGGTAAATTTCATAATTTGCTGTTGAGGGATTTTTATAATGCAGGTTTATTAATATGTTATACAATTAAAAACTCTCTTGACAAAGAGATAAATTAATGATAAGATAACAGTGTTATATAACGCTGTTATCTTTTGCGAGGTAATTTAAATGACAGGTAATGAAGAAACAAAGGCAAAAATCGAAAAAGCGGCTCTTGATGAATTTATGGAAAAAGGTTTTGCCAATGCCTCATTAAGACAAATAGTAAAAAATGCAGGACTTACCACAGGTGCGTTTTACAAATATTTTCCTACTAAAGAAGATTTATTTGCTTCGCTGGTTGAACCGTATGCAAATAAAATATATTCTATTTATGATGTTACTTTGCAAAATTTTCAGACTTTGTCGAGCAGTGAACAGCAAAATGCCATGACCGGAGTTTCAACGGATTCCATCACACAAATGCTCAACTATATTTACGAACATTACGATAATTTTAAATTGCTGCTTTGTAAGGCTGACGGCACGGAGTTTACTTCTTTTATACATAATCTTGTTGAAAGAGAAACGCAGTCAACCCTTACATTTATTGAAGATATGCGAAAAAGCGGAACGGAAATTCCGCAGCTTGACAAGGACTTTATTCATATGGTGTCGAGCGGTATGTTTTCGGCAATGTTTGAAATTGTGGTTCACGATATGGAAAAGAGCGTTGCGATTGAGCGTGTCAAAAAGCTGAAAATGTTTTATACCGGAGGCTGGGAAAAACTTTTTGGTATATCATTTTAAAATCAGTATAATTTTTTCGTATCTGTATAGGCAGATACGAAAATTTTTAAATAATAGTTAACCTAAGCTAACTATTTTATTAAAGGAGAGTGGAGTAATGAAAAAAGAAAAATCCTCTGCGGCATGGATTATGCAGTGGGCAGGCAGGTACAAATATTTCAGGCGGTGAAAAACAGAGAATTTCAATAGCAAGAGCAATTATGAAAAATGCACCTATAATTATTTTGGACGAAGCAACCGCAAATGTTGACCCCGAAAACGAAAAAGAGCTTGTTGAAGCGATTGACGCTCTTACAAAGGAAAAAACAATAATTATGATTGCGCACAGATTAAAGACGGTGCGCAATGCAGATCAGATTATTGTTGTTGACAGCGGAAAAATAGCACAGCTCGGAACACATACGCAGCTTATGCAGGAGGGCGGAATTTACAAGAACTTTGTTAATGCCCGACAGCAAGCGGCAGGTTGGAAAATTAATGCATAAACTTAAAGAAAGACTGCTTTTTACAGACTTTCTTTGCATATTATAAAACAGTAATATAAGGTGGTGGAAGATGCTTTATCAACAAACAGCAATACTTTTAATACCGTTTTTAGGAACTTCTTTGGGTTCTGCAATGGTTTTCTTTACAAAAAATAAAATCAACGAAAAATTCCAGAAATTTTTACTCGGTTTTGCCTCGGGAGTAATGATAGCCGCATCGGTGTGGTCGCTGATTATTCCGTCTGTTGAAATGTCCGCTAAACAAAATGTAATCGAATGGCTGCCTGCTGCGGTGGGATTTTTGCTCGGAATAGGATTTTTGCTCTTGCTTGACAGTGTAATCCCTCATTTGCATCTTAACAGTGACAAACCTGAGGGTGTAAAGTCAAGACTTTCAAAAAATACTATGCTTGTGCTTGCGGTTACATTGCATAATATTCCGGAAGGTATGGCTGTAGGCGTAACTTTGGCAGGTGCAATTACAGAAAATACGGGTATAACCGTGGCAGGTGCGATTTCACTTGCAGTCGGAATTGCAATTCAGAATTTCCCGGAGGGAGCAATAATATCTCTGCCGCTCAAAGACGGCGGCTGTTCCAAAATAAAATCGTTTTATTACGGTGTGATTTCGGGTGTTGTTGAACCGATAGGTGCGATAATTACACTGATTTTTGCAGGAATTGTAACGCAAATATTGCCGTATCTGTTGTCTTTTGCGGCAGGTGCTATGATTTATGTTGTAACGGAAGAATTAATACCCGAATCGCAGAGCGGAAAACACTCAAATATCGGTACAATCGGAGTTGCAATTGGGTTCGTAATTATGATGATTTTAGATGTTGGTTTGGGATAACCTACAAATTTTGGTTAGGCTTTTCTTACAGTATTGACAAATTGTGACAAATGAGTATAATATAATTATCATAAATCTTAGGAGGAACAGTTATGAAGAATTTTTTAAAAAATGAAAAATTATGGTGCGTTGTTGCAGGTGCAGCAGCAGTTATTGTAGGTAAAAAAGTATTTACTTCACCAAAGACTCGCAGCGTTGCAGTAACCGGTCTTGCAAAAGGTATGAAGCTTCAGAAAGATGCTAAGGCTAAATTCCAGAGCATGAAAGACGATGCGGCAGATCTTTGCTACGATGCAAAGGCAGAAGCCGGCATTGAAACAGAAACTGAAACAGAAGTTGAAGAATAATGAAATATTCTATTGTGTATGATAAGCCGCAGCGAATCAGATTCCGCTGCGGCGCATATGCTTTTGATAAGGCATATGAGGGTTGTATTTATAATTTTCTTATAGAGAAAAATTATGTAAAAAAGGTTGAAGTGAATTCTGAAAACGGCGGTATCCTTGTTATGTATGACAAAGGCTATCGTCAGAATGTAATTGATGTTATAGCGTCAATAGAGCGCAGTTCTCTTGTAAAAGTTGAGGCAAAGAAAACTGTCAGCGTTCAAGATATTGACAATAATTTTAAACATAATCTGATTTCTTGCGTGGCAAAAAGACTTTTGCAAAAATGGCTTTTACCTGCACCTATCAGAATGGTAGTTACAATTTACACAAGTATAAAATACATAAAAAAGGCTTTAAAGGCACTTTGGAACTGCAAACTTAATGTTGATGTGCTTGACGGTGCGTCAATTGCAACCTGCTTGTTACAGAGAAACTTTAAAACCGCAGGAACAATAATGTTCTTGCTTACCGTATCCGGTATGCTCGAGGATTATACTCATGCCCGTACAAAAGCTGTGCTTACGGACAGCCTTGCTGTTAAGGCGGACAAGGTATGGCTTGTAACCGATGATAATTCAGAAGTACTTATTCCTATGTCTGATTTGACAGAGGGTGATAACATCAGAGTACAGACAGGCAATGTTATTCCTGTTGACGGTGTTGTTGTATCGGGTGAGGCAACAGTAAACGAGTCGTCTATGACAGGTGAGCCGCTCCCTGTTGCAAAGCGTGAGGGTATAACCGTATTTGCCGGTACTGTTGTGGAAGAGGGAAACATTGTAGTTAATGTAAAGGCTCTTTCTTCAAACACAAAAATAAGTAAAATTATTGACCTTATTGATAATTCGGAAAATCTCAAGGCAGGAGTACAAAGCCGTGCCGAAACTTTGGCGGACAGAATTGTACCGTTCAGTTTTTTAGGTTTCTTGGCTACTTTGGTTCTTACAAGGAATATTACCAAAGCTGTTTCTTTGCTTATGGTTGACTATTCCTGTGCTATCAAACTTTCTACTCCGATTGCGGTTATTTCCGCAATCAAGGAGGCAGCCGACCACGATATTACCGTTAAAGGCGGTAAGTATCTTGAGGCATATGCTCACGCAGATACCATTGTATTTGATAAAACAGGTACACTGACAAATGCCGAGCCGAAGCTTGAAAAAGTAATTTCTTTCAGTGATTATTCAGAGGAAGAAATACTCAAAATTGCAGCTTGTCTTGAGGAACATTTCCCTCACAGCGTTGCGAATGCCGTTGTAAATGCAGCGAATGAAAGAGGATTATCTCACATAGAGGAGCACTCTGATGTTCAGTATATTGTTGCACACGGAATTGCAACCACACTGCACGGCAAAAAGGCTGTAATAGGCAGTAAGCATTTTGTAGTGGAGGACGAGCAGATTTCTGTAACCGAAGAACAGCAGAAAACTATTGATGAAAAATCAGGAGCTTGCTCTGTGCTTTATCTTGCTATCGGCGGTGTGCTTGTCGGTGCGTTATGTATAAGTGACCCACCACGAGAAGAGGCTGCGAGAGCTATTCGAATGCTTAGAAATCAGGGTATTGAAAGAGTTGTAATGCTTACCGGCGACAGTCAGAAAGCGGCTCAAATGACCGCAGAAATGCTTGGCATTACCGAATATAAATGCCAAGTACTTCCCGAGGATAAATATAAATATGTTGAAGAACTCAAGAAGAACAGCAAGGGCGTAATTATGGTTGGTGACGGTATTAACGATACACCAGCGCTTGCGGCTGCAAATGTATCTGTTGCTATGCGAGATGCGTCTGATATTGCAAGAGAAACCGCAGATATTACAATCAAAAGCTCCGACCTTACCGAACTTGCGAGAATAAGAACAATAAGTCAGACATTAATGGATAGAATTAACCGCAATTACAGATTTATTGTAGGTTTTAATTCAGCACTGATGGCTTCGGGATTTTTAGGTCTTATTTCTCCGTCTATGTCTGCATTATTGCATAATTCTTCCACTATGCTTATTTGTGCCAAGAGTATGACTCCGCTCACAGAGAAAAAGCATAAAAGAAGAAAACTAAAAGAGAATAATTAACTTATAAAATTAACCGCTCTGTATTTTATGTGCAGAGCGGTTTTTATATGAAAGTTGAGTAATTATGGTTTAGCAAATTGATTTGCCAATCAATTATAAAAGTTTGGTCAACCTTTAAAACTGAATTTTTTAATTATTCCGCTTAACTTGTGCGTTAAACCATAATTTATTAAGATTATCGGCAAATTCAAGACATAACCTTAAATATAAAATCCGATAATCAATCTGCCGCCCGAATATTCGGTATACGGCTTTATTCTATGCAGTTTAAGAATATGCTTTACTATGGAAAGTCCTATACCTGTGCCACGCACCTCTTCGTCTTTTTCCAAACGGTTATACGGTTTCCATATCTTTTTTAAATCTTTTTTAGAAATTTCATCACATTCGTTTGAAATATTGAAATTATTATTTGCAAAGGATATTTTAATATCGGAATTATCTTTTGAGTATTTAACAGCATTCTCAATCAGATTTTCAAACACAAGCTCCATAAGTTCTTTGTCTGCAAAAATTTCCTTGTCATCTGCAGTTACGATAATATTTTTACTTGAAATATCATTGTATTTCTTCGCAATATTTTCAAGTTCTGTTTTAATATTGAACGATTTTATATTAAGTTTTGCAGAGTCGGATTCGAGTTTTGAAAAATTCAGCATTTTATGCACAAGGGCGTCCATATCGCCTGCCTGCTGTTGAATGACATCTATGTAATGCTGTTTTGTAAGGTAACCGTCTTCCTCACGCAGATTTTCAGAAAAACCGTTAATAACGCATAGGGGAGTTTTGAGGTTGTGGGCAACAGCATTGGTCATTGCAATGCGCTGTTGTTCACGAATTGCCCTGCCGGTAATATTTTTCCACACAATAAGTATGAGCATAGTTCCGATTACAATAAAGAAAACAAGTATAATGCAGTTGCCGATTATCAGTGTAGGCATACTTTCCTTTAGAGGCTCGTATTTTTGATAGCTTATAATTTTGCATTTCTTTTGTTCATATGCAGTTAAATCATTCTCTGTTATTACTTCGCCCTCATAATAATTGCTTGCCAAAACATAGTTGGGGTTTGTGTATTCGATTTGTGTGTATATAAATGAAAAATTATCTTGTGGAATATATGTTTCGTAATTTTCATCATCTAATGAATTGCTTTCGCTGAATTTTTTTAATTCGTTTTCTTTGCCGCCGTTTATGAAAAAGTCCTTAGTGACTTCGTTCTTTGACATTTTTCCGACAGACAGTATAGGCCCGATTTGTACTGGTAGCGAGTATAAATCGTCCTCGCTTTCTATTTGATATTTTTTGTAGTTTTCTTCATCTTCTTTTTGAATTTCTTTCATCTTGCTTATTTTTTCAGATGAAAGGTCAAAATATTCTATATGCTTGTCCTGCGCATACCATACATTGTTTTCGTTTGTGAGCAAAATCTCTAACCTTATCGGTATCATTTCCTCGCTGCTTGCCTCGCTGAAAATATCAATCGCATATTGATTGACAGATAAAATGTAATAGTTGCCGTTTTCGTCAGGCTCTGTATTTAGATAATCGCATATTTTATTATACTGCTCATCAGTCATACTGTTTCTAAGTGTAAAATAGTCAAGATAATTTCCTAGCCCGTAATTGTAAGTTACTCTTGAATCGGCTGTGAAATAATCTAAACTTGTATAGTAGTTTTCCGTTTTAATGTATAATTTATTTGCATTGTCTACCGAAAGATTATAGTAGTCATTTTTAAGAATTACATATGTACTGTTTTCATCTGTGTCTGAGTAATTGTGAAGATTTCCGACAACGAATGAATTGACTTCGCCGAAATTGGTTATATTAATGTAATTTGCATTATCTATAATGTTGTTAGCTTTTAGCTCTGCCTGATACTTGTCAATTTCTTTTGTGGAATTATATGTAAGATACGAGAAAGTACCCATTGCAAGCAGGCAGATAAGCAAAACTATTGCGACAATGCTTATAAGTATTTTACGGTTTTCTTTTTTTTGCTTTTTATTCATAATTATTCCTCTATTTTATATCCCCTGCCGATTACCGTCTTAATCAGCTTTGAGTTATCTTTTAATGCTTTTCGGAGATTTTTTATATGCGTGTCAAGTACACGAATGTCAACATTAGAGTCATAGCACCAAAGCTTGTCTATCAGTTTTGTTCTGGAGATTACAATATTTTTGTTCTCTAAAAGAAATTTAAGTATTTTGTATTCTTTAGCTGTCAAATCAACTTCGTCACCGTCGGAAATTACGATTCCGTTATTTGGATTAAGTGTAAGAGTTCCTGCCGTAAGTACAGAGGAACGCACAAGTCCCTTTGACCGCTTGATAAGAGCCTTTACCTTTTCAAAAATAACAGGCAGGGCAAAAGGTTTTATTATGTAATCGTCACATCCAAGGGCATAGCCGTTAAGCACATCTTCTTCGTTTACCCGTGCGGTAATGAACATAATAGGCACATCGCTGTATCGCCTGACCTCTTTACAGATAGAAAATCCGTCCATTTTGGGCAGGTTTACATCAAGCAGAAGTAAATCATATGGATTTTCATATACCATTTGCAGTCCGATTTCTCCGTTTGCCGCAACAGAAACAGGAAAGTTTCCTTTGCCTTTGTTAGAAAAATATTCAACAACCATTTCTCTTATGTTTTTGTCATCTTCTACAAGAAGTATTTTGTACATTGCAATCACCATATATAAAGTAACTTTTTTATTTGTGTTTTGTGTGAAGAATAATATTTATTAATAATTTTATACCAAAAAATTTTTATTTGCAACAGCTTGCTAAGCAGGTGCGGTTATGCTAAAATTTGCGTATAAAGGAATGATGAAAATGAAGATAGGCGAATATAATGTTGAGGTAAGACGAAGCAAAAGAAAAAGCGCAGCAATAAAAATAACTGCGGATATGCAAATTGTTGTATTTGTACCTCTGTATGTCAGCGACAATGAAATTGAAAGAATGGTAATTTCAAAATCAAAATGTAAAGCTGATAAAAAATAAAAGCCCGACTTCGACGGTCGGACTTTTTGCTTAGTTTACGGAATTTAATTTCATATCGGAATAATTATAATTTTCAATCGGAAGTTTATCTTTTAATACATCAAGGCTTTTTAAGGATATGATTTCTTCTTTTTGCTTTTTGGTAAGATGTTTAATATGGTATTCAAGTTTTGAGGCTGTGGCTCGGTTTTCGCTTATCCACAGCGATTCGAGTTTTTTAGCTTTATGAGTGCGGGTGTATTTTGCACATTTTTCATTTTGCAAAAAATGCTCGTTCATTCTTTTTTCTATATCCGAGGCAATACCTGTATAAAGGGTATTGTCGCAACACCGCAGTATGTATGTGTAGTACATAAAATCACCTGTAAAATTATAGCATATTCGCATAGTTTTTTGCAATAAAAATCCTGACAATTCAAATGAACTGTCAGGAAAGTTTTATGCTTTTTCGGCTTTTGCATTAATCTTTTTATCATGAATTTTTCTTGCAATATAAACAAACGGGGTATCGAGCAAACTTGTGAAAATATAGATAACATAGCTTGAAATGAAAATTGAAATAAGTGTCGGAATATCGTATGTGCCCCAGAAAGCGAATGCTGTGAAAAGAGCAGTGTTAAGAATCTGACTGATAAGTGTTGAACCGTTATTTCTAAGCCACAAAAATCTGCGTTTGCTGCCAAACTTCTTTTCTGTAAAATTCCACCATTTATGGTAAAGCCAAACATCAAACATCTGGCTTACGGCATATACAACAAGAGAAGCAAGAATCATTCGTGGTGTGTTTGAGAACACTGCTTTTATTGACGGCATAATTGTATCTGTTGCGCTTGGTGTATAAAGCATCCAGCTTTGCGAAAGCACAAGGAAGAATATTGAACAGAATATACCGGCATATACGGCGGTTTGTGCGGCTTTTTTGCCTTCACATTCCGACAAAATATCGGTTATCAAAAATGTTACGGCAAAAAGAACATTACCGAGTGTTTGTTCCATTCCGAATGCGTTTATCATTATTGTAACTTCAATATTTGCAAGAATAGTTGCAATTACAGATATACAATAAAGTCCTATTTTTCCAAAAAATTTGTATCCTAAAAGTGCTGCACCGTAAATAAATACTACGGAACATATAAGTATAAGTTCGTTTGGCATTTCAGTCACCCACTCCAAAATCAGTATTGTTAATTAAAATATCGGCTCTGTCGTTATCCTTATATATAGGATAAATTTCCTTTACAAAAGCCTGTATAAGTTCTCTGTCGGGCTTAACATCTGTGGAATTTTCACACATTATATTAATGCAAATTCGCTCAAAATATTTAAGTCCAAGCTCAATATCGTTTTTTATAGACTCAATAGTCTGACCTTTAATTCCAAAAAGGAAATTTGCTTCATCGAAATTTTCAGAGATTTTTTCGGGAGATTTCTCTTTAATTCCCTTTTTAAGCACATTCTCTCTGAAATCATAATCAAAGGTTTCAAGACCGAGTTTCATTTTAAGCGTAAAGTCGGAAAACTCTTTTCTCAAATCAGCAATTCTGTTGTTGTAAAGATAGTGCGACTCAAAATGAATTGTGTGGATATTCTTTTGTTTGCAAACCTTTTTTATAAGCTCGACGGTATTTTTATCAAGTTCAAACACCGACCCCGAGTTTATTACTTCAAGGTTTTGAAAGATGCCTGTTACATTTTCAAGCACCTTGCTGTTCAGCCTGAAATTTTCTTCTTCATTTTTACAGCTGTCACTGTAATAGTCGCAGAATGTGCATTTGGTATAAACACACCCACTGCCACGCAGAAGGACAATTTCACGACTGTTTTTTTCGTGAATTATACTGTACCTTTCCATAAATTTGGCATAAAAAAACACCCACAGGGGGTGTACGGACACAGTAAGTCCTATGCCTTTCCTCCTTAGTTTTGATTGAGCAAGCCCCTTTTGGTTAATTGCTCGAGCAGGATGGTTACGAACTGCTTGACTAATATGTTATCACAATAGAGGCTTTTTGTCAAATTATCAGGAAAAATATATTTAATAGCAATTCTACTTGAATTTATAAGCAAAATTGTATATAATTTATATGGCAAATGATAATATGATATGGCAAATGATAATATGAAATTGTCGTTTGTTGATAAATATTTTATGAAGTTTTGAAAGGCGGAAAAAATGAGAGAATTTAGTTTTTATGGAGATACTACTGACAGATTTCCGTTTAGTGGAAAAGAAATGCAGCAGTATCAGGAGCGTGTAAAGCGTATTCGCAGTAATCACAGACTTACGGTGCTTTCTTTTGTACTGTTGGTACTTGCAATAGTCGAAACTATGTTTTTTGTTACGGTTCAGTTAATGCTTAAAAGTTCGGAGTATGTCGGTTTGCTCAGCGTAATTCTTGAGGCTCTTACATTAATAATTGTTGCCGCCACAGTACATGGATACAGAAAAATGTCAATTGACTTGCGTTCGGTTGATTTAGCGGTTCTGATAATAGCGGAATTGCTGTTTGGTTTTTCCGAATTTATGATGTATGTATACAAACAGCCGTTTTATATGTATGTCATTGCAGGCATATCATTTGTACTGATTTTGTATATTCTGCTTTTTGTTAAGGCAAAAATAAAAGAAAGAGTTACTTTTGCCGCTCTGCCGCTTGTAATGCTTGTTGCGGCAGGTTTTTTGAGTATAAATACATCAATATTTACGGTAAGATATGTCTATCTTTCTTCCGATGGTTATTATAATGATGTGAGCAATAATGATATGGCTCATTTTTACTACACAGAGTCTGTTAATGTAACAAACTTTTCAAAGCTCCCGTCATACGGCACAAAAGGAATATACAGTATGAGCGAGTATGAAAATTTTTGCAACTCTTACAAAGGTTCGGTAAATATGAGTGAATTGCTTAATTTCAGCCGCAACTACAGTGACGGATTTTTTAACAGCAATTGCCTTTATGTTGCTCCTGTTGAGCTTGAATCGTCGGCAGACAGAGTCAGCTTTAGGGGACTTAGCTATGCAATCAGTTCGCAGGTTCCGTGTGTTCAATATCAGAAATCAAAGGACAGCAATCAATCAAAGGGCGTTTGTCTTATGCTTATTGAAGTACCTCTAAAAGATGACGAAAAAATCAATAACATAGTAGAAATTAAAACCGATAGCGTGATTATGGCTCGATAATTTTTTTAAATCAGATTAAATCAGTCCTAAGTGTCATATAAATACATTACATTATATCTACTCATAAAACAGGAGATTTGCTATGAAAGCAGTAAAAAAAGCTTTTGCTTTTTATGATAAAATAATGAAAAAATATGATCCTATAATAAGCAAATGTATTCACGATAATATTTTTGCCATAGCCGGACAGTCTGCTTTTTTTATTGTGCTTTCATCTGTTCCTTTGTTAGCGTTTTGTTTGTCGATTCTGCAAGGCTTGCATATATCGACTTCGTTTATTGAACAGGCGTTGCAAAGTGTATTTACAGATGTATTTCTTACACAGATAAAGTATTTTTTAACCGAAACATATCAGAATACTATAGGAATTTCTTTTGTTTCAATTGTGGTTACATTGTGGTCTGCATCGCAGGGAATACATGCAATCACTAACGGACTTAACAGAGTTTATGATGCATATGAAAACCGTATGTGGATAGTTTTGCGCTTTCGTGCAATGTTTTATACTGTTATTTTCTTTATATTAATGTCTGCGTCGTTGGTAATAATTGCTCTCGGTTCATATCTTGACGATTGGATCCAACCGTTTATAAGCAGTTTGCCAAACATAATTACAGCAATTTTCAGATCAAGATATTTACTTGTATTTTTAATTCTGACTTTTACTTTTGCGTCTATATACAGGAATTTCCCGTGTATTTCCAAAGAGCAGAAAAAGGAATATAATTTTAAATCTCAACTCCCGGGTGCGGTTTTGTGTACAATTTCGTGGTTTGTATTGGCTCTCGGAATCTCAATATATGTAAAAAGTTTTAACGGTTTTTCTGTTTACGGCGTAATTACAGGTCTTGCTATCATAATGGTTTTGCTGTATTTTTTAATGCTGCTATTAATGATATGTGCTGAAATAAATTATGTTTATCACGACACTATAAAGAAATTTTCATTTAAAAAGTTAGTTTCACTGATAAAACGGAAAGTTAAAAGGAAAAGTAAATAATAAGTGTGTTAAAGCGCCTTTTTGAGTTATACTAACTCAGGAGGTGCTTTTTATGTTAAAAAAATTTACCTGTACGGCACTTGCTGTTTCAATAATGATTTCCGGTATGATATGCGTATCTGCAACTTCAAAGGCAGATTTTTCACTTGAAAATGCCAAAGAATACTTTACACTTATGAACGGATGTTCAAGGACTGCTCTGAAAAATTATAATGACGAAGATACTGTAGATGCAATTGTATATTGCGGTCTTGATTTAAGCAGTCCGAAAATAATGTTTTATTTATCAATGTTTTATATTGCAAATGATATTGATACGGAAAAAATAACCGCAGACCCTGCATATTGTACACAGATAATCGGTAATCTTAACGCATATCTTGAGAAAAAAGGTATTGTAAACGGCAAGTCGGACGAGTTTTTCAGTAATTATAAAAAAGAAATTTCACAGAATAAACTCAAGTTTTCAACGGTAGGCACATACACTTTTAAGGCTAAAAAGACCGTAGTGCAAAAAATGCTTGATGACGGCAATACGGATTTTGTAATTGTGGGAACAGGATTTATGCTGAAAGAGTGCGATGTAAATGCCGACGGTAAAATTAACGATAACGATGTTAAAACAGTGCAGAATTTGAGTGCGGATATTATTAAAACAGAATGTTCTGATGAAGAAAAATTTGTATTATATTCGGCAGATTTAGACGATAACGGAAAAATTAATATAAATGACACTACATCGCTACAACAAAAAATGACAGCGTAAAGCTGTCTTACATAAAATTAAAATTAGTTCTTGACAAATAAAAACAAAAAGACTATAATGTTATAAAAGTTCGGTATCAAACAATTTAATATATAACAGTTTTATACCGAACTTATATTGAATTGCGATTCGGAGGTGTTTTTTAGTGTGTGATATGTTTGGGGAGGACGAAAAATTAAATGCGGATACAGAGAAAAATTTTGAAAAGGATTGCCATATATGTGACGCAATAGGTCACGAAATTAAGGCGGTAAACCACCTTATGCACAGGAAAATGCTTGAAAGTGCGGCAAAAAACGGTGTGGATAAGGTAACGATTATGCACGGCTGGATAATAGCGTATCTTTACAATAATCAGGACAACGATATTTTCCAGAAAAATCTTGAAAGCGAGTTTTCAATTTCACGCTCATCCGTAACTAATATTTTACAGCTTATGGAAAAAAAGGGGTACATAAAGAGAGAGTCTGTTGAAAATGACGCACGACTTAAAAAAATTGTGCTTACCGAAAAGGGAATGAGCATAAAAAGCTCGATAGATAAAGCAATTATATCTAACGAGCAGGAATTTGACAGTATTTTTACACCCGAAGAAAAGCAAACCTTTTTGTTTTTAATACGAAAACTTAAGGCAGGCATTTCGGGACAATAATATGGTAAAGGAGAAAAAGTATGATAAAAACTTTATCAAAACAGATTAAGGGATTTGTAAAAGAATCTGTACTGACGCCTGTTTTTATGATACTTGAGGTTGTTTTTGAAACGCTTATCCCGCTTCTTATGGCCTCAATTATTGATGACGGTATCAACAAAGGCGATATGAATCATATTCTCTTTGTCGGAGGAGGAATGGTTCTTTGTGCTATCGGCGGACTTATCTGCGGTATTCTCGGCGGCAGCTTCGGTGCAAAGGCATCAGCCGGTTTTGCACGAAATCTTCGCCGCTCAATGTTTGCGAATATTCAGACATTTTCGTTTTCAAACATTGATAAATACTCAACCGCAGGTCTTGTTACAAGACTTACTACCGATGTAACCAACTTACAAAATGCGTATCAGATGATACTCAGAATGTGTATGCGTGCACCGACAAGCCTTATTTGTGCAATGGTTATGGCATTTATAATCAACGCAAAACTTGCAAGTGTGTACCTCGTTGCAATTATTTTTCTTGCGATTGTTCTTGCTTCCCTTATGAAATTTACTATGAAATACTTTAATCAGGTATTTAAAAAGTACGATGATTTGAACGCAAGCGTTCAGGAGAATGTATCCGGTATCAGAGTAGTAAAGGCTTTCGTTCGTGAGGATCACGAAACCAAAAAATTCTCAAAAGCCGCAAACAACCTTTACAAACTTTTTGTTAAGGCTGAAAACTGTATGGTATCTGTAACGCCTATAATGCAGCTTACCGTTTATGCTTGTATCATTGCAATAAGCTGGTTTGGCGCAAATATGATTGTCGGTTCAACACTTACAACAGGTGAGCTTACAAGTATGCTTACATATTGTATGAACATTCTTATGTCACTTATGATGCTCGGTATGGTATTTGTAATGATTACTATGAGTGCCGCAAGTGCAAAGCGTGTAGCAGGTGTTCTCAACGAGAAGAGTAACCTTACAAACGGCGAAAATCCTGTTAAAAATGTGCCTGACGGCAGTATTGAATTTAAAGATGTATATTTCAGTTATAACAAAACAGGCGCAGAACCTGTACTTGACGATATTAACTTAAAGATCAAGTCAGGCGAAACAGTCGGTATCATTGGCGGTACGGGCAGCTCTAAAACAAGTCTTGTAAACCTTATCGGCAGACTTTACGATGTAACAAGCGGTGAAGTTCTTGTCGGCGGCAGAAATGTTAAAGAGTATGACCTTGAAAAGCTCCGTGACGAGGTATCTGTAGTTCTTCAGTCAAATGTACTTTTCAGCGGTACAATTTTAGATAACCTCCGTTGGGGTAACGAAAACGCAACGGAAGAGGAATGTGTAAATGCCTGCAAACTTGCGTGCGCTGATGATTTTATTCAGACATTCCCCGAAAAGTATAATACATTTATTGAGCGTGGCGGTACTAATGTATCGGGCGGTCAGAAACAGCGTATCTGTATTGCAAGAGCATTACTTAAAAAGCCTAAAATTCTTATTCTTGACGACTCTACAAGTGCGGTCGATACAGCAACGGATGCAAAGATAAGAAAGGCTTTTGCAGAGGAAATTCCTAATACAACAAAGCTTATTATTTCACAGAGAATTTCAAGTGTTCAGAATGCCGATAAGATTATAGTTCTTGATAACGGTAAAATCAGCGGAGTAGGCTCGCATGATGAACTCTTGAACAAAAATGATATTTACACCGAAATTTATGAGGCCCAGACAAAGGGCAGCGGTGACTTTGACGCAAAGGGGGAGATGTAATGCCGGGTCCTATGGGTGGCAGAAGACGCCAGATGGGTGCAAAACCCAAGGTTAAAAATCCGGGTAAAATTCTCGGAAGAATTTTAGGATATACCTTTAAGAATTATAAAATTCATATGATAATCGTGTTTATCTGTATTATCGTAAGTGTTCTTGCTAATGTTCAGGGTACTTTGTTTATTCAGTCGCTTATTGATGATTACATCACTCCGCTTATGAATACAAGTTCGCCTGATTTTACTCCCTTGCTTTTCGCAATAGCAAGAGTAGCAGGTTTTTACTTGCTCGGTGCTGCTTCAACTTTTGCGTATTCAAAACTTATGGTTTATGTAACACAGGGTACAATGCGTAATTTGAGAATTGATATTTTCTCACATATGGAGAGTTTACCGATTAAATTCTTCGATACTCATTCTCACGGCGATATTATGTCGGTTTATACAAATGATATTGATACTCTCCGTCAGATGATTAGCCAGAGTATGGTTCAGCTTTTCTCAAGTACAATTACAATCGTATCTGTAATTGTAAGTATGATTTCAATCAGTATTCCGCTTACACTTCTTACACTTGTTATGGTTGCCGTAATGTTTATTGTATCGGGCAAAATCGGCGGCAAGAGCAGTAAATATTTTACGGCTCAACAGGATGACCTCGGCAAGGTGAACGGCTACATTGAAGAAATGATGAACGGTCAGAAAGTTGTAAAGGTATTTAATCACGAGGGTAAGGCTGTTGAAGAATTTAACGAACTCAACGACAAACTTTTTGACAGCGCATATAATGCAAATAAATTTGCAAATATTCTTATGCCTATCAATGCACAGCTCGGTAATATCAGCTATGTGCTTTGCGCAATAGTCGGCGGTGTGCTTGCGTTTAATCACTTTGCAGGACTTACACTTGGCGGACTTGTGGCATTTATGACATTTAACAAAAATTTCAGTCAGCCAATTAATCAGATCAGTATGCAGCTCAACAGCATTATTATGGCTCTTGCAGGTGCAGACAGAATTTTCAAACTTCTTGACGAAAAACCTGAAGAGGACGACGGATATGTAAATCTTGTCAATGCTAAAATTGTTGACGGCAAAATCGAACCGTCTGAAGAGAGAACAGGTGTGTGGGCTTGGAAACATACTCACAGCGAGGACGGTACAACAGAGTACCGTCAGCTCAAGGGCGACCTTGTAATGGACGATGTTGACTTTGGTTATACAGATGATAAAATGGTTCTCCATAATATTGACCTTTATGCAAAGCCGGGTCAGAAGATTGCATTTGTAGGTTCTACAGGTGCAGGCAAAACTACAATTACAAACCTTATCAACAGATTTTATGACATTCAGGACGGTAAAATCCGCTATGACGGCATAAATATCAATAAGATTAAGAAAGCTGACTTAAGACGCTCTCTCGGTATTGTATTGCAGGAAACGCATCTTTTCACAGATACAGTAATGGAAAATATCCGTTACGGCAGACTTGACGCTACCGATGAAGAAGTTATTGCGGCGGCTAAACTTGCCAACGCAGACAGCTTTATCCGTAAACTTCCGCACGGATACGATACGGTTCTTACAGGTGACGGCGGAAACCTTAGCCAGGGACAACGCCAAATGCTTGCAATCGCAAGAGCCGCAGTTGCCAATCCGCCTGCACTTATTCTTGACGAGGCAACAAGTTCAATTGATACCCGTACAGAAAAGATTGTACAGGACGGTATGGATAAGCTGATGAAGGGCAGAACAACATTTGTAATTGCTCACAGACTTTCAACCGTAAGAAATTCAGATTGTATTATTGTTCTTGAGCACGGCAGAATTATAGAAAAGGGCACACACGAACAGCTTATAGAGCAGAAGGGTAAGTATTATCAGCTCTATACAGGTAAAACCGCTTAAGGATAGTTAAACACTTTATAATATAGCGCCGACCTATACATAAAGACTGTATCGGTCGGCGTTTTTAGTAAATATTAGGTTCATCACGATTTTTTGCGGGATGGTAACGGACAGACGGAATAGAAAGATAGCAAATCAGGGTAAAGAAGAAGTCGTCGTCACGGTAACCGTAGCCGATTCGTTTAGCGACCTTGATCTTGTTGTTGAAGCCTGCGAGCTTCATCCAGACGAACAACGCCGAGAACATATCTGCCAAATTGCGACTGCATATGAAACCGATCATATTCAATCCGTGCTTTGTTACAAGCTTGTTGTAAGATGCGTTCATGTCCATCGCTACCGCAATGACTGCTGACAAGGAGTCGGAAGGCACATCTTTAAAGAATTTTTCAAAATCCTTCATCGCTCTGCCATTTCCGAACCATAAGATATCTCCATGCTCCAGATTCATCACGCAGGTTGCGTAACTATGTCCTTGATGGATTGCAAATTCATCAACAGCAAGTATCCTCGGCTTGTAGCCTTCCTCTCTTAACATTTTTCCGTGATGAGGAAATTATTTAAAATTTATTCTAAAATTTCAAAAACTCGAAATCCGGTTAATCTGAATTTCGAGTTTTTCTACAGGCTGAACTGCATTCCTACCTTTAGGTTAGAATGCAGTCGTTTTTTATTTGGGCTGTTTTTTACAGCTCACTTTTGATTATTTTTATTCTTCACCGTTCCAGCAATAAGTACAGAGTTTACATTTATCTATACCGCAGGAATCAAGCATATCGTCAAGGCGGTTAAATCGAAGTGAAGTAAACTTGAGCTCCTTGCAGATTTCGTCAACCATTTTTTCGTACTTCTCAGAATCGGGATTTGTGTATTCCTTTAAAACTTCATCGGTAACATTGCCGTTTTCAAGTCTTTCAATAACTCGTCTTGTAATCAGATCCATTTCAGAAGATGAGCGTGAGAAATTGAGATACTTACATCCGTAAACAAGAGGAGGACAAGCAGGTCTGATATGAACTTCCTTTGCACCGCTTTCAAAGAGATACTCTGTGGTTTCTCTAAGCTGAGTACCACGCACGATTGAATCGTCAATTAAAAGCAGGCTCTTATCTCTGATTAAATCTTCAACTGCAAGCAACTTCATCTTGGCAATAAGATTACGCTGGCTCTGAATTGTAGGCATAAAGGATCTCGGCCATGTTGGTGTGTATTTAATAAACGGTCTTGAGAAGGGAATACCCGACTCATTAGCATATCCGACTGCGTGTGCAATACCCGAATCAGGAACACCTGCAACAACATCAGGCTTTACATTATCTCTCTTTGCCATTTTTGCACCGCAGAGGTAACGCATCTGCTCAACGCTCATTCCCTCGTATGAGCTTGCAGGGTAGCCGTAGTAAACCCAAAGGAATGTGCATATTTTCATATCATTTCCGGGCTGTTTTAAGGTAACGCAGTTTTTATCTGTAATAACAACAATCTCACCAGGGCCAAGCTCTTTGTAATTGCTGTAACCGAGGTTTTTATATGAAAAGCTCTCAAAAGCGGCACAGAAAGCGTCCTCTTTCTTGCCGATAGCAATAGGAGTTCTGCCGTACTTATCTCTTGCACAATAAATTCCGTTTGGATTCATAAGTAAAAGTGAAAGTGAACCGTCTACCTTTTCGAGTGCGTAATTAATACCGTCAATAAGATTTTCTTTCTGATTTATAAGTGTTGCAACAAGTTCTGTAGGGTTGATTTCACCGCCGCTCATTTCAAGAAAATGAGAATTGCCGTTTGAGAAAATCTCCTGAACGAGCTCGTCTGTATTGTTAATTTTACTTACGGTTGTGATAGCGTATGTACCGTGATGTGAACGCACCATAAGCGGCTGCGGCTCATAATCGGAAATACAACCGATGCCAAGTCTGCCTTTCATACTCTGCATATCTTTATCAAACTTAGTTCTGAAAGGTGCATTTTCAATATTATGAATAGATCTGTCAAAACCCTTTTCGTCATCGTAAACTACCATACCGCCTCTTCTTGTGCCGAGGTGTGAGTGATAGTCAATACCAAAATACAAATCAAAAACGCAGTCCTCTTTGGCTGCTACTCCCATATATCCGCCCATATCTTTTCTCCTTTTTAATTCTGTCTGCCATATGCAAACTAATATAATAGTAATATTAATTATATTATTATTTCTTGCTGTTGTCTATACAAAAATAAAATAAAATGTCATAATTAAGGTAATATTATCATAACTGATTTTTAACATATATACTTTTTTGCTTATTTGTTTATTATATATAATATTTCACGCAAAGAATCACAATTATTTTTAAATAAGAGATTTACACAATTTATATTTTATGTTATAATATAGTAAATTCTTATCAAAACAGTAAACATTAATTTTAAATAAAGGAATATTAATATGACTCTGCAACAACTGAGATATGTTATCACGGTTGCTCAAAAAGGTACAATAAGCGAGGCGGCAAAGGAACTTTTTATTTCACAGCCGAGCCTGACCAATGCAATCCGTGAACTTGAAAAAGAAATGAACATTACAATATTTAACAGAACCAACAAAGGCGTTGCTGTTTCTACCGAGGGTGAACAATTTTTGGGCTATGCAAGACAGGTGCTTGAACAGGCTAACCTGCTTGAAAGTGCATATAAAACCTCGGTAAGGGATAAGCAGCGCTTTTCTGTTTCCACTCAACATTATGCATTCGTTGTAAATGCGTTTGTAGATTTAATTAAAGAGTTGCCTCAAAACGAGTATGACTTCTCAATCAGAGAAACTCAAACTTACGAGATAATTGACGATGTAGCTACAATGAAAAGCGAAATCGGAATTATTTATTTAAACGCTTTTAACGAAGCGGCTCTTACGAAAATCATTAAATCAAAAGGTTTGTGCTTTAATGAGCTTTTTATAGCAAAGCCTCATATTTTTGTAACGGCGGAACATCCGCTTGCAAATAAAGAATCCGTTACTATGGAAGAGCTTGCAGACTACCCTTATCTTTCTTTTGAACAGGGCAATCATAACTCTTTTTATTATTCGGAAGAAATTTTCAGCACTGTAGAACGCAAAAAAAATATTCGTGTAACAGACCGAGCCACACTTTTCAATTTATTGATAGGTCTTAACGGTTATACGGTTTGCAGCGGAGTAATTGACAGCGGTCTTAACGGTTCGAATATTATTTCAATCCCATTAATCAAGGAAGGAGATATGCGTATAGGATATATCAGTCATAAAAAATTAGTTTTAAGCCCGCTTTGCAAAAAATTCTTAAATCACTTGAACAAATACATTAAGTGATATTTAATACAAGGAGGCATAAATGAAAAATTTTATCAGTACATTTAAAGAATTAAAAATAGTAAATTTCCTGTTCTTAACGCTTGCAGGCATTATAAATGCTTTTGGCGTAGTTGTGTTTCTTGCTCCGGTAAAACTTTACGACAGCGGAATTTCAGGTACATCAATGCTTATTTCGCAAGAAACTCCTGCATGGTGCAGTTTATCACTTATACTTATTTTACTTAACATTCCTCTGTTTCTGCTCGGTCTTAAACGAGAGGGGCTAAAGTTTACCGTATATGCAATTTACACGGTATTCATTTACTCTTTGGTTGCATGGATAATAACTGATATTTTACCGATAGATGTCAGCTTTATATCTCCCCTTGCGGGCAATGACCTGTTCTTATGCGCAATATTCGGCGGTGTAATTTCAGGCTGCGGCAGCGGTCTTGCAATGCGCTTTGGCGGCGCTATGGACGGAATAGATATTCTCGCCGTAATGTTTGCAAAAAAACTTCACTTAAGCATAGGCACATTCATTATGATTTACAATGTAATTCTCTATATCATTTGCGGCATAGTAATAGGCAGTTGGATATTGCCGCTCTATTCCATAGTAACTTATGCTGTGGCTGTTAAAATGATAGATTTCTTTGTAGAGGGTTTTGACCGTGCAAAAGGCGCTTTTATTATTACAACCAAGTCAGATGCTGTTTGTGAGAAACTTTCGCAAACATTTGAAAACGGTATTACTATGATAGACGCCAAGGGTTACTATTCAGGTTCAAAAAAGACAATGATTTACTTTGTAATAAACCGTTTTCAAGTTGATAAAATGAAAAGACTTGTACACGATATTGACCCGAAAGCCTATATCTCCATAAATGAAATAGCCGATGTTTATTCGGCAAATTCCGACGATAAAAACTAATATTTTTATTAACGACAGGTGCAGTCGGTTATAGTTAAAAGCTATAGCCAACTGCACTTTTTATGTATTTTACAAATATTGATTTTCGCCTTATACTTTTAACAAATGAACAAGGAGGTAATATTTATGAGTAAAAATAATGTACCATTCAGATTTGACTATGTAGGAAGTTTTTTAAGACCGGACTATCTAAAAAAAGCCAGAGCAGATTTTGAAAAAAGAAATATAACAAAAGAAGAACTTACAGAAATTGAAAACAAAGCCATTACAGACCTTGTAAAAAAGCAGAAAGAATTAGGATACAAGGTTATAACAGACGGTGAATTTCGCAGAGCAACATGGCATCTCGACTTTATGTGGGGATTTAACGGTGTTGCACACAAAAAGACAGAAAAGGGCGTAGCATTCCACGGCGAACCTGCGTTGATTGACGATACATGGCTTACAGGTAAAATCTCGGTTGACAACCACCCGTTTGTTGAGCACTACAAATTTATAAAAACTTTTGAAGACGAAAACACTGTTGCCAAGCAGACAATTCCTGCACCTGCTCAGTTTTTCCAGCAGATGATTATTCCTGCAAATATTGAAACAACAAGAAAATTCTATGCAACCGATGACGAGCTTATTACTGACATTGCAAACGGTTATAAAAAGGTTATTAACGATTTATATAACGCAGGTTGCAGAAACATTCAGTTTGACGATTGCACCTGGGGTGTACTCGTTGCCGAAGGCAGTGTAATTCGTTACGGCAAAGAAAACAACCTTGAAGATATTAAAGAAAAGCTCTTAAAAGTAAATAATCTTGCAATTGAGGGCAAGCCTGAAGATTTGGTTATTACAACACACATTTGCAGAGGTAACTATCATTCCGCATATTTCTCAAGCGGTGCATATGACTCAGTTGCAGAGCCACTGTTCGGCAGAGAAAATGTTGACGCTTATTACCTTGAATTTGACGATGAGCGTTCAGGCGGCTTTGAGCCTTTAAAATATGTAAGCGGCAACAAAAAAGTTGTTCTCGGTCTTATCACTACAAAATCACCGAAACTTGAGGACAAGCAGACAGTAATCGAAAGAATTAAAGAAGCAAGCAAGTACATTCCGCTTGACAGACTTTACCTTAGTCCGCAGTGCGGCTTTGCGTCTTGTGAAATCGGCAACAAACTCACCGAAGAACAGCAGTGGGCTAAACTCGCACTTGTAAAGGAAATTGCAGAAGAAGTTTGGAAGTAAATTCTTTATCAAAAGTTGGGATAAATTATGGTTTAGCTGATTGCTTTATCAAGCAATTATAAAAGTTTGGTCGACCTTTTCAAAGGTCGTGGGTGTGGGCAAAGCCCA